>Ga0114129_10002935_pt1 | contig 23858 bp, 33 predicted proteins | sample RhiMetdeltSRZDD1_FD_80071 | JGI IMG/M metagenome (GOLD analysis project Ga0114129, IMG submission 80071) | Populus rhizosphere microbial communities from Tennessee, USA - Rhizosphere MetaG P. deltoides SRZDD1 (version 2) (version 2) | ecosystem: Host-associated > Plants > Roots > Rhizosphere >...
GTGGCTCGCCTCCGCCTGGGTGATCGTCCTCATCCCCGTCTTCGCCTTTTTCATCCTCAAGGACGTCGAGCGATTCACCGCGGCCGCGATCTCACGGTTGAGCCATCGAGGAAATCGAGGGATGAGCTGGGGCATTGCCGAGGATCTGCACCTGTTGCTGGGCCAGTACATGCGTGCGCAGCTGCTCCTGGCGCTCATCACGTTCGTCGTCTGGTCGGCGGTCTTTTTGACGGCGGGCGTGCCTTACGCGCTCGTCCTCGCGGCCATCGGAGGCGCGCTCGAGTTCATACCCGTCATCGGTCCGCTGACCGCGGGCATCGTCGCCGTCGGCGTAAGCTTGCTCGGCGGCTATGCGCATCCCTGGGCCCTGCTGGTCTTCGTCCTCGTGTGGCGGGGGATCCAGGACTATGGGACGAGCCCGCTGGTCATGGCGCGTGGCATCGAAGTTCATCCCGCGTTGGTGATCGTTGGTGTGCTTGCGGGTGGGGAGCTCGCCGGCGTCGCCGGCATGTTCCTCTCGGTCCCGATCATCGCCGCCGTCCGGATCGTTTGGCGGCGTCTGCAGCAGCCCGCGCCTGAGGCCATCCCGCTAGACGACCGCGAACTCGACTCGCGGCTACGCTGAAGTCAGCGCGAGCCGGCAGCCGAGCGTTGTCCACGGTTCGAGGACGGCAATCCGCCGTCGGCGAGTGTGGCCTGCGTCCCGCTGGTCGCAAGCGCGCGGATCACCAGCCACGAAGGATCGAATTCGCACCGTCGAACGCTGAACTTCGGCGAACGCGGGTGTGCGTGGTGATTGTTGTGCAGGCTCTCGCCTGCCATCACTCAGGCGAGCACCGGTGAGTCGAAGCCGTTGTGATGAGCGCCGTGAGGACGAAGACGTAGAGAACGGCATGCTGCGGAGGAGCACATCCGCGACCGGGTGGACGGCCAGCGACCGGTGCGCCAGGGCGGCCAGAGCGACGTTATCGCCACCGGGCGTGCGCGGCGGCGCCGAGAAGGAGGCCAGCAACCAGGCGGTCCCGAACGGACGTCTCGGGCTCGGCGATCGTTGCGCCGGCGACGGCGTCGGGAGACGCGGGGCGACGTGATGAGTCCGTCCGCATCCGCCCGAGGAGCTCGGCAACTGACGAGGTTCCGACGATCGCGTTGAACTGACTTCGATAATTCGACACCAGACTCACGCCGTCGACGACGACGTCGTAGACGATCCACTGCGCGCCGCTCCGAGACAAGCGGTACTCAATCGTGGTCTCCGGGCCCCGCTTTGGGATGATCCGGGAATGTACCTGTGCGAAGGTCCCGTCGACGTTCTCCGTCACGGATGCCCCGTGGTCACCGTTGTACCGTTGCATGATCGTCGCGAAGGACTGCGTGAGGGCGTCCCTGAACAGTCGAATGAACTCGTACTGCTCTTGGGGCGCGAGGCCCTTCCAGTGTTGCCCGAGGGCCCGGCGGGCTATGTCGTCAACGTCGAAGAGCTCGTCGGCCGCGCGGTGGATCTCCGCGCGCCTCTCCTCGCCCGTGTTGAATTCGCCCCGCTTCGAACGCAGGCTCGCGAGCCCGCGCGATACCGCCGAGGTCACGACATCGCGCGGCGTGATCTCAGGCCCGGCGATCGGCGCGACGCCGTCACCCGGCGCGATTTTGTCCCCGAAGCCCTGAACGATGACCGAGAGCACGAGCACGAGGAGCACGAGCCCGACTCGCTTGACCACGGCTCAACTCTACGTTGCCGTACCTCGGTCTCTTAAGTGGACCTTCGTCCATTGGCCCTTCGACCTAGGATGGCGCCAGGATAACGAGGCAAGGGCGACACGACGGGAGACACGTCGTGCGGAGTGGGCCGGTCATCGAGGACGTCCGCGTCAGCACCGAGGTGGAACTGACCGTGAGCTCGCCAGCGGCACCACCGTCCCCGCCCCCATCGACGGTTTTGGGATTCTCGTGAATGGTCTTGCGACACGCGTGCCTATTAGACCAAGGTCTACTGGCCGGTGTCGCTCCCGGACGTCAAACTCGGACGGGAGGAAGAGAGATGAGATGACAGCGCATCCTGTTGCACGCCGGCGTCACCTTGCTCGGCCTCCTGCCGGCGGCATGCGCTCGCGTGCCGTCCCACTTCGGGCTTCCGCAGCTGGCCGCCGCAGACCGTGCGTTCATTCCAACCATCGAGGCCTATACCGTCGCGCCGGTCGGCGGCGGCAATTCCGTGGACGTCCTGCTGAATGGCGATCAGATCTTTCCCGCTCAGCTCGCGGCGATTCGCTCGGCACGCGAGACGATCACCTACGCTCAGTATTTCTACGTGGAGGGCCCCATCGGCCGCGAGATCGCGGAGGCCCTCGCCGAACGCTGCCGGGCGGGCGTCCGTGCTCACATCCTGCTGGACGGTTTCGGCACCAGCCAGATGCCGCCAGAGTACTGGGACACGATGACGCGTGCGGGCTGCCAGGTCGCCACGTTCCGGCCCCTGAGTCCCCTGAGCTTACTCGCCGCCGTCGGCTTCGGGAGGGCGAATAAGCGCAATCACCGGCGCATCCTCGTCGTCGACGGGCGGGTCGGGTTCACCGGCGGATCCGGTGTCGGCCCGAAATGGATGGGCGACGGGCGAACGAACGGGCAGTGGCGCGACACGGATGTCCGCGTCGAAGGTCCGGTGGTTGCCTCGCTCCAGGGTGCATTCGTCGAGAACTGGCTCGACGTGACCAGCAACGTGCTCGGCGGCGAGTCGTACTTCCCGCGGCCGTCACGGCCGGGGTCGGTCTCCGCCCAGATCGTCCGGAGCTCCCCAGCCGGCGGAAGCTTCTCGATGTACACGATGTTTCTGCTCGCCATCTCCTCGGCGCGACGCTCGATCTACATCACCAATCCGTACTTCCTTCCCGACCCACGGATGACCCAGGCACTCATCGAGGCGGCCGGCCGCGGCGTGCGGGTGGTCGCGCTGTTGCCGGGCGCGATCGACAACAACATCGTTCGTCACGCGAGTCGCTCGAAGTTCGGCGAGCTGCTCCAGGCTGGCATCGAGATCTACGAGTATCAACCGGGACTTCTCCACGCGAAGGTGATGACCGTCGATGGCATCTGGGCGACCATCGGAAGCACCAATCTGGACAGCCGGTCCTTCGCGCTGAACGAGGAGCTCAACGCAGTCGTCTACCACACCAGCGTCGTCGCCCAGCTCGAGGAGGTCTTCGCGGAGGATCTGAAGTACTCGCGCAAGATCGAGTACGAGCAGTGGCGCGGCCGCGGATTCTTCAACCAGATGCTGGAGGTTCTCTCCCTTCCCATTCGCGAGCAGCTTTAGATCCGGCGACCTTCGTTCCTCCGCGACTCAGCGGGAGTCGCGCCGCGCCTGCTGCCGCTGCCCTCGCGCCTTGATGTGACCCTGGATGGCTTTCGCCCCCGTCCTCGCAAATTGCTGCCTCGTCGCGCGTGCTTCGCGCGCCGAGGCGCTCGCGGCCTCCTGACGCCCGGCGGCGCGAGCCGCGGCGTAGCGGGCGGCCTCGTCTTGCTGCGGTAACGTCGTTCGGATCGAAGCCTTCTTGCTGATCGTCATGCGGTCGCGGTCCGTCCGATGGTGAAGCGATATACCGCCAGCAAGATGATCGAGCCGATGACCGCCATGACGAACCCAACGGGATCGCCTTCCTTGTACAAACCGATGAAACGGCCCACGAAGCCACCGACGAGAGCGCCCGCGATTCCGATGAGGGCGGTGATGACAAAGCCACCCGGATCGCGCCCCGGCATGAGGAACTTGGCGATAATGCCGACGACCAGACCGAACACGATCCATCCAATGATGTGCATGGGGTTCTCCTTGTCCTGAGGCTAATCGACGCCACCCGTCGTGACCATTGGACGTACGTCCAATAGGATCGACACGAATCAAGAGAGACCAAGGTCCGCCGCCCGCGTCATGGAGAAGATGCGCGCGGGCTCGGGGCCGAGCTCGTGCGGCGGTAGGTGACCTAGGTCCAATAGCACTCGGGGGTCCGCACGCCTAGCGTGATGCGAGGGGGACTCTGTTGAACGATGTCATGAAGGATGTACCAATCATTGCGATCGTGGACGACGACGCGTCAATCCGTCGCTCGCTCCTTCGAGTCGTCGAGTCGGCCGGTTACAAAGCCGAGGCGTTCGCGTCCGGGCGCGAGTTCCTCGACTGGCTGCCGCGCAATCAAGCGGCGTGCCTCGTGCTCGACGTCCACATGAATGATATGAGCGGGTTCGATCTCCAGGAACGACTGGCCGTCCCGATCATCTTCATCACGGCCCATGAGGACGTCCCGACCCTCGAGCGCATCGCGAAGTCCGGAGCAGCCGGACACCTGCGCAAGCCCTTCCACGCCCGGACCGTGGTGGACGCCATCCGGCGGGCGATCCGGGCGACCCACGCGCGAATCAGTGGCGTCGATGGTGATGGCCGCACGCGCTGACTCCTCCTGCCGCACCCATCTGCCATCCAGAGGCTCAGCGCCCCGTCAAATGAGACGGAAGTGTCGAAGCGCCTGCTCGATGGCCTCACGCTTGTCGGTCGGGCACGGCACGACGCGCCGGCCGCGCCCTGCGCGGTTCGCGGCACGGCGCGTCGGCAAGCCGGAAATCGCCTTGACGTGAGTGATCCATCCGGTCGTTGGGACGAAGCCATGGCGCCGCTGTACGAACTTCTGAATCGCGCCGTACGTCGTCCCGGTCACCTCGTCGCCGCCATTTCCACGTTCCAGAACTTCCGCTGGATGACGACCACGATGAACGCGCCGACGAACGCGGCGGCAGCTATCGCGAACCAACTGCTCCCCTGCGCAATCCCCTGCATGGACAGGGCGAACCCGCCCATGACGCCCCCCGCGACACCGAGCGCGGTGTCCGTGATCGTGCCGTATCCTCCGCGCTTGATGACGAAGCCGCTCAGCCAGCCGGTGAGCAGCCCCACGACGGCCGTGACCGCGATCGTTTCGAAGTTCATGATTTCTCCTCCTTGGTCGCCGGCAGATGGCCGGCACGTTCAATCTCGGCGATTTCGTCCGGGCGGAGTATTGGACCTTGGTGCCGCGCGGCCCGAAGCCGGCCGATGAGACCAAAGCCCAATAGGCGATGCGGATCGTGCTCGTTAGCCTTTTGAGACAGACGGCACAGAGGAGACTGCTATGGACCCCCTCACGCGGACGGATGTCATCAGGCGGACAACCGGCCCCGAGACGACGAATGGAAGTCGGTGGGAAGTGCAGCTCAGCGCGCCGCCGCCGCCTGGGTGGCTCGAGTTCTTCAAGCACGCAGGCGGAACTACCGCCTCCTCCGCCACGGCTCCACGGCCCCAGCGCGTGACAGTCGATCGTGCTTCCATCGTCTTCAAGAGCGACGAGGATCATGTCGAGCAGTGGATCGAGGCGATCGACAAATGGATCGCGTGGACGGAAGCCCGATACATCATGAGCCTCGACGAGGCCAGCCGTCAGCGGTCGATGCGACTCGATGACGAGGCGAAGCAGCGCGAACGTATCCAGCAGATGAACGACCGGTTCAAGAACCTCTGAGCGATGTCGCTGCCTTCTTCACGTTCGCGCCCGTGACTTCGTAGCCGCGACGACCACCAGCTGCGTCATGCGACCTCGGACGCTCTGACCTTTCGACGGGGCGTCCATGTTCCCGCGGCGTAGTCGCGCAGAGCCTCGAGGAGCAGCCGGCGCAGCGTGGTGCCTTCCCGGACCGCGCGGACACGTGCAGCGCCGAGCGCGCCCATGAACGTTCGCTCGCGAATCCGACCTTCCCTCGCGCTCTCGCGTCGGCCCGCGAGGGTTTTCAGGATCCTCGGCTCGAGAAACCACACGAGCCGTCCGGCGGCCGAGAAGCCGCCGGGCAGATCGACCAGCGCCACGCCGCCCATCTCGAACGCGATCCGATCGTTGTCGGAGACACTCACCAGCCGCGCGAGAAGGGTCGAGAGCAGCGGTTCGTGGCCGACCACCCCGATGGTCGTCACGGTCGCTCCATGAGCGGCGAGCGCGGACAGCACCGTCTCGGGGGTTCCGTGCGCCAGAGCCGGCTCGATCCTGGGCTCGAGACGACCGAAGGCCCGCGCGGCGATGCCGGCCGTCGCGCGTGCCCGCACGAGCGGGCTGCTCAGGAGCACGTCGGGCGGATCGATGATCCACGCGAGCCCGCCGGCGGCAGTGCGGAACTCGGCCTCGCCGTCGGCGGTCAGCGGCCGCTCACCGTCGGCAAGCCCCGACGTTCCGCTCGCCACCGCCGGCGCGTGGCGGATGAGCAGCAGCTTCATGGCAATGGCTCCCGTCCTGTCGTCGTTGCGAGGGGTTGAATGGCGGACAGCGTCCAGAAGTTGAGGCCAGCCGGACGGGTGAACGTCCAGAACTCTTCGACGGGCCTGGGGCCGCACGAGCCCGTGATGTACGCCGTCACGTAATCGCGATGACTCTCCTGCCACGCCGCTGTGACCTCGGCCACCACGTCGATCTCTTCGACAGGATCTGTCTGGCCCGTACTCCCGATTCGGTCACACTGCGCCTGCAGCCGGGCATACATCTCCGACGTGACTCGATCCCGTAAGGGAGCGACGTCCCGACTCACCCATGCGCTGTGTGCGTCGCGAAACGTCATGGCCGCATACCCGGCGAATCGGCTCGGCTCGAATCCCGGATCCGTCCGGCGGATGTCCCGAACTCCCCGATCGAGACTCGAGTCGCCGTCCGGGAGTTCGGCCACAGCCTCACGAGAGGGCTTCTCCACAGCGCGCGAAACATCAGCGAGCGACGCCCCGGTCGCCCCTCGGCGCCGGCGAAGCAACATCAGCAGGACGATTCCGCCGGCGAGCACCAGGTCCATGCTCACCACACCGTGGCCGATGCCACAGAGCAAGCCGCCGATCAGCCCACCGGCGACAAAGCCCGCGAGCGCGGCCTTCGAAACATCACCCATGCGAGCGCGTCCGGCGTGGCGTCCGCACCTCGGACGGTCCGGTGCTCGCACGCCTCCGGCCGGCCGGCGCCGCGACCGCCGTCGTGCTACCGTTTTCGCCCACGAGAAGCGCCGCGAGCATTTCGATCGCGCGCTGATCGAGCGCCCGATCGTCGATCACGACCTGCACGCCGGGAGCGGCGAGATGGCGGACACGCTCGGCCGCCGAGCTGGAGCAGACGACGACGTCCACACGTTGCACCAGACGACCCAGGGCCGCTCCCACGTGGCACGCTCCGACCAGCACGATGTTCGGCAGGGCCGCGTTCGCGATCGAGTGCTCCAGGTTGTGCGCCGTCTCGACGGCGTCGGACGCCACGCCCACCCGCGTCCCCTTTGGCAGTTGAGCGAGGCGATGGAGCGTCTCGAGATGGGCCTCGGCGAGAAGCGCGACCACCGGGATTCCCCGGCCGCTCAGGACGCGCGCGAGCTCGGGCAGATGGCGAAAGCTCGTGACCGCGGCCCGCCAGCGTTGGGCCGGCATGCGACGTCGCGTGATCGCCTTCAGTTCGCCGAGGAGCATCTTGTCGACACGGATCGGAAGGTGAGCCTCGAGCTGCCGGGCGAAGAAGTCGAGCTCCGCCGCGCTGCATTCCACGAGCAGGACGTCGACCGCCCCGTCGATGGCGGCCGGTCGCACGCCGGCGAGGCTCAGGACGCCTACCGCCAGTTCGTCGGCGGTCATCCCGAGGGCGGCCGCCCGGATCACGACGTCTTTCAGGAACCCCTCGCGCAGTCCGCGCGACGGTCGGAGCGGCGGTGCGGCGGCCGCGAACACGCCTCGCCCCCGCCGCGCCTCCACATAGCCGCTGTGCTTGAGGTCCTCGATGACGCGCGCCACCGTGTTCGTGTTGATGCCGAGAAGGCCGGCCAGCTCTCGGATGCTCGGCAGCGGCTGGTCGGGGGGCACCACGCCCGTTTCGATGGCGTGCTTGAGCTGCTCGGTCAGCTGCCGGCGGATCGGAATGGGACTGCGCGCGTCGACATGCAGGTTCATCGTGGTCTTCATACTGTACCGCTTAAATAGTACACCATAATCTTCGATCGTCTCTGTGTACTAGTTTAGTGGTACAGTACCTCCAGAAAAGAGGGACCCACCATGGCTCAGAAGACCCACACGACGTTGCGTCCGCTCCACGACCGCGTGCTCGTCAAGCGCCTCGCCGAGGGCGACGACAAGCACGGCAGCATCATCATCCCCGACACCGCCAAGGAGAAGCCGCAAGAGGGCAAGGTCGTGGCGGTGGGGACCGGTCGCGTCACCGACGAGGGCAAGAATTACCCGCTCGCGGTGAAACAGGGCGACCGCATCCTCTTCGGCAAGTATTCCGGCAGCGAAGTCAAACTGGACGGCGAAGAATTCCTCATCATGAAGGAAGAGGACATCCTCGGCGTCCTGGCGCACTCGGGAGGAAAGTAGCCATGCCCAAGCAACTTCTGTTCAATGAAGAGGCTCGCGCCGCGCTCTTGCGCGGCGTCAACATCATGTCGCACGCCGTCAAGGTGACGCTCGGGCCGAAAGGGCGGAACGTCGTGCTCGCCAAGAAGTTCGGCGGCCCCACCCTGACCAAGGACGGCGTCACCGTCGCCAAGGAGCTCGAGCTCAAAGATCCCGCGGAGAACATGGGCGCCCAGATGCTGAAGGAAGTCGCCTCCAAGACCTCGGACATCGCAGGCGACGGCACCACGACGGCGACGGTCCTCGCTCAGGCCATCTTCCGTGGCGGCCTCAAGAACGTGACCGCGGGCGCGAATCCGATGGCCCTGCAGCGCGGAATCGAGCAGGCTGTGGCCACCGTGGTCCAGGAGCTGAAAGACATGTCCAAGGCCACCAAGGACAAGAAGGAGATCGCCCAGGTCGCCACGATCGCGGCCAACAACGACAAGACGATCGGCAGCCTGATCGCGGAAGCAATGGAGAAGGTCGGCAAGGACGGCGTCATCACCGTCGAAGAGGCCAAGGCGATGGAGACCACTCTCGACGTCGTCGAGGGGATGCAGTTCGATCGCGGCTACCTCTCTCCCTACTTCGTGACGAATCCGGAGCGCATGGAAGTGGTGCTGGAGGACGCGCTCGTCCTCATCTACGAGAAGAAGCTCAGCGCGATGAAGGACATGCTGCCGCTCCTGGAGCAGGTGGCCCGCGTGGGTAAGCCGTTGCTCATCATCGCCGAGGACGTCGAGGGCGAGGCGCTCGCGACCCTGGTCGTCAATAATCTGCGCGGCACGCTGCGCTCCGCGGCCGTGAAGGCGCCGGGCTTCGGAGACCGGCGCAAGGCCATGCTCGAGGATATCGCGACGCTGACAAGCGGGAAGGCGATCACGGAAGACCTCGGCATCAGGCTCGAGAACCTCAAGCTCGAGGACCTCGGTCGCGCGAAGAAGGTGGTCGTGGACAAGGACAACACCACGCTCATCGACGGTGCGGGCAGTAGCAAGGAGATCCAGGGCCGCATCAAGCAGATCCGCGCCCAGATCGAGGAGACGACCTCGGATTACGACCGTGAGAAGCTCCAGGAGCGGCTCGCCAAGCTGGCGGGCGGCGTTGCCGTCGTCAAGGTCGGCGCGGCCACCGAGACCGAGATGAAAGAGAAAAAGGCGCGGGTGGAGGATGCGCTGAACGCCACGCGCGCGGCTGTCGAGGAAGGAATCGTGCCCGGCGGCGGCGTGGCTCTTCTACGTGCCTCGGAGGCCCTCGACAGCCTCAAGCTCTCGGGCGACGAGGGCACTGGAGTCGTGATCGTGCGGCGTGCGCTGGAGGAGCCCATCCGGATGATCGTGGAGAACGCCGGGCTCGAAGCCTCCGTGATCGTCGAGAAAGTCCGGGCCCTGGTCCCGGGCACGCGCGGCTTCGACGCCGAGACCAATGAGTACGTCGACATGATGCAGGCGGGCATCATCGATCCCACCAAGGTCGAGCGCGTCGCGCTGCAGAACGCGGCCTCGATCGCATCGCTGCTGCTCACGACCGAAGCGCTCATCAGCGACATCCCGGAGCCCGCCAAGCCGGAGATGGCGCACGGTGGGGCCTTCTGAAGCAACGGCGAGCGGCCACGTCGTACGCGAAGGCACATGAAACCGAGCTCGTCGGCCGCGAGCTCGGCGACCTGACGGCGACGCTCGAGAGTGACCGGCGCTGCGCGACTTCTTCGCCCGGCCCTGGACGCCGCCCGCGGTCAAGCGGACGGTCGCAATGGAGGTCGCGCAGCGGTCGGGTCTCTCGAAGCTCACCAGCGACTTCGTGACCCTCGTGGCGGGGCGTGGCCGTACCGACTACATCGAGGCGACGCCGAGAGGTACCGGACGCTCTCCGCCAAGATCGGACAGGCGTTACGGAGCCGGCACGTGTTGCTCGACGAGATCATCGACCGCACAATGCTCGGCGGCTTCGTCGTGGAGAGCGGCGGCATCGTATTGGATGGCAGCCTCGAGGGTCGGCTCGAGCAGATACGCCGCCGTCTCGGCACTGGCTAGGGCGATTCACCCTCGCTGGAGAGGATATCGACGTAGCGGCCGCACGACCCGCAAGGCGACTGGAGCACCTTGAGGCGATCGGCTCCGTCCACGACGTGCATCAGGTCTCGAGCATCCTGCAAGCTGAGCCCGAGCCTGAGGGCCAGACAGCCGGCGCACACATAGGATCGCTGAAGGAGTAACGGCAAGACGCGGACCGGAGCCGAGCTCAGCCGCGCCTGAGCGGCCATCAGACGAGCGTCGTCGAGACACTCTTCATGGAGCCGCGCGCGGCCGACCGTCCAGGCGACGTGGGCGCCGGCGGTGAGAGGCCGCTGACAGACGACGCAAGCATGCCGGCTTGTCCGAACCTCGGCGATGGTTGCGGTACGCCTTCGCTCTGAACGCGCCATACGACGACTTTAACCGCGGCTCTTCGGGCTCGCTATTGGACCAATGTCCATCGACGGCGGGCCGCGCAGCGAGAGTACAGAGACGAAGAATCTCGAGCGACGAGATCGGCCCTGACGCTGGTCAGACTTTCGCGACGATGATGCCCGCCGCATCGGCCAGGCGCACGAGTGCGGCGACCGAGCCGGCCCGCATCTTTTCCATGACGCGAGCGCGGTGGACCTTGACCGTTTTTTCGCCGATGCCGAGCTCCGCCGCGATCTGCTTGTTGAGCATGCCGGTGACCACCAGTGCGAAGACCTGGCGCTCCCGTGGGGTAAGCAGCTTCACGCGGGCCAGGATCTCGTCGTCTCGCGCTTCCGTGTCGAGGTCTCGCGTGTCCTTCGCGACCGCGCGCTGGATCGCGTCCAGCAGGTCCCTGGCTGCGAAGGGTTTGGTGAGGAAGTCGACGGCCCCGGCCTTCATCGCCTTGACGCTCATCGAGATGTCGCCGTGACCCGTGATGAAAATGATCGGGAGCTCGTGCACCGCGCTGGTCAGCGTCTTCTGGAGATCGAGGCCCGTGACGCCGGGCATCCGCACGTCGAGGACGACGCACGATGGCCCCTTCGCCGGCTCGCGCGCCAGGAACTCCCGGGCCGACGCGTAGGCCTGGACTTTGTAGCCGGCTTCGGAGATGAGTCGGCTGAGACTCTTGCGCACCGACGCATCGTCGTCGACGAGGTACACCACGGTCGGCGCCGTCGGCCGGACGCTCATGCCGGAACGCCGGGCAGAGTGAACTCGAAGGTTGCGCCGCCGCGTGGGTTGTTCGTCGCGCGGAGCTCGCCGCCGTGGGCCGCGATGATGGTGCGCGCAATCGCCAGGCCCATGCCCAGGCCGTCAGCCTTCGTGGTGTAGAGCGGCTCGAACAGCCGGTCGACGTGTTCCGCGTCGATGCCCTTCCCCGAATCCTCGACCGCGACCACGACGTCCTTGCCGTCCGCGGACGTTCGGATGACGAGGCCACGGGCCAGGCCATTGGATGCGCTGGTGGCCTCCAGGCCGTTCAGAACCATGTTGAGGACGACCTGCTGCAGCTGCGCCCGATCGCCGTGCACGGTCGGCAGCCCCACGGCGAGATCGAGGTGCACGGGGATCTCTCTAAGAATCGTATCGTTCCTGACGAGGTCGGTGACTTCCCGCACGACGTCATTCACATTGAGCGCGACATGCTCGAGCTCACCCTTCTTCAGCATGGTACGCAGTCGTCGAATGACACCGGCCGCGCGCTTGTCGTCCGCGACGATATCACTCAAGATGTCACGCAGCTTCGCGCCATCGACGACCGGCGCTTCGAGGTGGAGCTGGGCGACCTCGGCGTTGTTGAGAATCGCGGTCAGCGGCTGGTTCAGCTCGTGCGCCAGCGACGCGGTCAGCTCGCCGAGGGCCGAGACCCGGCCGATGTGCGCCAGCTGTTGACGCAGTCGCGCGGCCTCGTGTTCGGCCTTCGCCGCCCCCAGCGCGTTTGCGATCACCTCGCACAGCAGACGCAGCTGCCCCATGAACCCGTCGGGCCACGCCCGGCTGACGGTGTCGGCCACGAGCACGACGGCGCCCAAAATGCTCCCGCCTACGCGCAACGGCACCGCGATCTCGGACTCGAGCCGAACCTCGTCGCCACCCCGCACGCGATCGAGCAGCCAGCGCCAGCGCTCGCGATCTACCCGCTCGCCGATCGTCCACGAGCGCCCCGCATCGCCGCGGTCCGAAAACTCCACGATCGTGGCGCGATCGACCGCCGCAAACTCCACGATCCCTCGCAAGGCGTTGTGAATCTCGCGATCGAGGTCCACCGCGCGTGTATTGCCGAGTGTCGCCGACAGCTGGGAGAGCAGCGTGTGGAAGCGCAGGCGGTCGGCGAGCGACAGCTCCATCCGCTTTCGGTCGAGGGCGCTGGCGAACGCTTCGCTCAGAAGCCAGAATCGGTTGACCAGCTCATCGGGCCACTCGCGCTCGGCGCGGACGGAGTCGAAGGCGAGGACACCGAGCAACGGACCACCCGCGCGCAGCGGGATCGATAGATGTGAGCGTATCCCCAGCCGCTCGTAACTTTGCCGATCCGCGGACGCCGAAGCCGGCAGCTCGACTTGCCGTGAAAAGCGAACGATGCCGCCGCGCTGCAGCGTCTCCATCGTCCAGCCGAACGGCGCGTCGCCGACGATCGACGGTCGCGGCTGGATTCCAGGCGCGGTCCAGGAAATGGATGCGACGGAGACACCGTCGGCGTACTGGTCGAGCGTGCCCCGGTCCATGCCCAGAAACGTGCCCGCCTGCTGAAGGGCCGACGCGAGCGCCGTATCGAGGTTCCGGGTGTCCACGTGAATCAGCTTTGCGGAGAGGTCGGCGAGGAGTGTCTCGAACAGAAGACGATCGCGGAGAAGCCGGCGGGCGCGACGAGCCGCCGCTCGGTGACGCAGCAGCCACACAATCAGGGCCGTCTCGACGACGATGAGCGCCGTCGCCACCCCGAGGACCCACGTCACGTCCATGCTCGACTCCGTTTCGCGCCACGACGGCTATCGCCGACCACTGTACGCCCGGGCCGGGCTTCGAGCCAGCCTGCGCGGAACGGTGTCTATGATTCCGAGAGCGACCTGACTGGCGGTCCGGTGACGACGGCGAGGCCGACGGCCGCCAGCGCGCGGATCACCAGCCACGACGGGTCGACCTCGACGTCGTCGATGCTGAACTTAGCCGATCGCGGATGGGCATGATGATTGTTGTGCAGACTCTCGCCGGCCGTGATCCAGGCGAGCAGCCCTGCGTTGTACGCTGTGTTGTTGAAGTTCTGCGTCCCCCACCGGTGGCCGACTCCATTGATGAGTGGCGCCAGCACGAACACATAGAGGAGTGCGTGTGCCAACGCCGCCAACAGCCCCGGCACCAGACCGAAGGTCACGCAGAGCACCGTGGTGCCAAGCGTCGGCCCCGCCCAGCCATACGAGAAGATGACGCGATCCAGTCGATCCACCGGGATATCCGGCGCGAACCGCCGAACCGTTTCCGGATTGCGCGCCTCGCGCGCGTAATAATAGGCGTTCAGCAACTGAATCCGCCAGAAGCCGCGCAGCCGTGGGCTGTGCGGATCGCCCTCGCGATCGGTGAACGCGTGATGCTTGCGATGCACGGCGACCCACTCCCGCCGATCCTGTCCGGTTGTCAGCCAGAGGACCACTCGGAGAATCAGACTCACCATGGGATGGAGGGCGAGCGCCCCGTGGGCGAGCGCGCGATGCAGATAGAGCGACGTCGCCATCACGGCGATCTGGCTCAGCGCGACGGCCACGAGCGGAACGGCCCAGAAGGCGTTTATTGTTGAAGTCCGAACGTCGGGTACGCGGAGGTCGTCATAGACGTTCTCAGCGTAGCCGACTGCGTGTGCTCGCTCCAGTGGACCAAGGTCCAATGAGAATGATGCGCACCATCAGGGCCGCCCTTCTCCACGGGCCGGGTATCCGTCGACCGCGGGCGGCCCGTCCGCGACGCGGGCCTGACGCGCTCCGACTGCGCGATGGATCGCGTCGAGTACAGTCTTCCTGTCGAACGGCTTACGGAGATGGCCGACCGCGGTCGAGCTCTCGATGCGAGCGACGGTGGCCGGATCGTCGTGGCTGGTGATGAAGACGATCGGAACGCTCAGGCGGTCGCACAAATCGAACCCGCTCAACTCGTCCAAGTGGACGTCGAGGACGAGACAGGCTGCCCGACCGTGAGGCAGCCAGGCGAGGAACTCACGCGCCGACGCGAACGTCTCGCCCTTGTAGCCGGCGGACTCGATTACGCGCAGGACCGAGCGGCGCACGGAGGCGTCGTCGTCGACAATCGCAATGATCGGTACATCGTTCATGTAGCATCCCCTGTCCTCACCGTAGTCGCACGCCAGGGGCAATGCTATTGGACCTAGGTCAACACAGGTCCTGGCTCCGCTGGCTATCGCGGATCAACTTTCGCCGCCCTCGTCGCGGGAGGGATCGTGCGTGGATTCCTCGGCGCCGTCATCCGCCCGAAGCCTCGCTTACGGCTGCGTCAGCGTAATCTTTCCGGACTCTGCCGTCGGGGGCTCCAGCGGCTTCTGGTGCTCCGCGATCACGCGATTCCACGCTTGCCGCCGTTCAGTCGAGTCTGACTTGAGCTGGTCAGTGCGATGGAAAAGGGCTGCTGCTCTCTGCCGGACGGAGGAGACATACGAAGACAGGGATTTCATGCTTCACCTCTTTGCTCGAATCTACTCCGCGATATTCGGGACCGCCTATTAGACCTTCGTCCACCACGGAACGATCAGCGATCGAAGCGCCTCGCGTAAACCTTCGTGAACTCGGCGCCGAAGAAGACAACCTGCGCCGAGTAATAGACCCAGAGCAGCATAACGATGAGGGAGCCTGCGGCGCCGTACACCGACGCCACCGTGCTGCGGCCAAGATAGAGTCCGATGAGGGTCTTGCCGATCGTGAACAGCATCGCGGTCACGGCGGCGCCCGTCCAGACGTTCCGCCAGGCGATCTTCACATCCGGCAGGAGCTTGTAGATCACCGCGAACATGAAGGTGATGACTACGAACGACAGCAGCGCGTTTGCCGTCTCCATCATCGCCGCGGGAAGCGGCAGCAGCCCGGCGAAGAACTTGCCGAGCGCCGCCAGCCAAGCGCTCGCGGCGAGGGAGATCAGCAGCAGGAATCCGATGCCAACGACCATCGTGAACGACCAGAAGCGCCGCTTGATGGCGCCGATCACGCCGCCTCCCGACCGGCTTCTTACCCCCCAGATGCTGTTCAGCGCGTCCTGCAGTTCGCCGAAGACGCCCCACAGTCCGAAGAGCAGCGTGACCGCGCCGAGCCCGGTAGCGAGAACGCTGTTGCCGGCGTTGCGGGCGCTGTCGATTGCCGCTCGGACAGCCTGGGCGCCCGCTTCGCCGGCGAGATCCTCGACCTGGCTGATGATCTGGCCCTGCGCCGCCTCCTCGCCGAGCAGAACGCCGGCGAGCGAGATGATGAGAATCAGGCCCGGCGCGAGCGCGAAGACCGTGTAGTACGCAAGTGCCGCTCCGAGCCTTGGCGCGCGGTCGTTATACCACTCGGAACACGTCTCGCCGAGCAGTGACGACACGACGCGCGGATGCAACCGGCTGAGAAAACGCCGGGCGCTGATGGCACGGCTCGCCGGCGCCACCAGCCAAGCGTTGATGTCGCGCGAATGCGCTCGGTCGGTCACGTTCGCCTCGGGTCACGGCAGATCGAGGACTGAGCGTAGCTGCTGCACGGGGCGCGTCAATCGACTCGATGCGATCGCCCAGGCAGCAGGCCAGAGAACACGCAAACACCTGTCCCCGCCGCAGAATCGATCGGCAGTGTCCGTCAACGCATCGCCGCAGGTTTTACACCGTGCGGATGCCGGCGGCATCGTAAGCGTGGACGAGAGCCGTGATCCTCGACGATGATTGATCAAAGAAGCTCTTCCAGCGTCACCGCGGGGTGAAGTTGAACTGCCGCCCGAATTTCTGTTTCGATCTCAGTCCACCAACCGTTCACTCGCTTGCTCCTTCAGAGTCAGGGTGCCGACAACGGCCGACGAACTCGAACGCCGACCGGCGCTTCACCCTAGCAGGGCCGCCGATCGCTCTCCATTGGACGTTGGCCCAATCCGGTCATCTTCATCGCCGCCCACCGACGACGAGATGATCGCGATATCGAGACGTGGAGCTGCCGCGGCCTGGCTGGAGTCGACCGGTGGACCAAGGTCCAATTGGCCGGGCGGAGGGCGTCGGCGACACTGGGTGCCTCAGATGAGGAGCCACCCATGATGCCTGTGCTGGTGATCGCCCGATGTCTCACATGCAAGACCGCGTTGCCCGAGGGCACCGAAAGGTACTGCAATGAGACGTGCCGCTTGAAGGTCGGGCGCATAAAGCGCGCGCCCGGACAGGTCGCGGCGCGCCGGCGGCGACGGCGCGGCGGTCGTCGACTCTAGGCCAATGTCGATGAGGAGACGGTGATGCAGGTGACCGCGATTTCGACGCCGAGATATCCCGAGTGGCGCTGGCGCATCAAGAGCTACGCGGGCCAGACGATAGAGGAATCTCGCGCCGGCTTTCCCACCATCACCGCGGCGATGGCCGCAGGAACCGAGCGGTTGGTGAGCATGAGCGTCAATCGAACGAAGGAGAACGAGTGATGAGCTTCTTTATGTTCGTCGGATGGGTTCTCGCCGGACTGCTGGCAGGGGTGGTGGCGGGATTAGTCGTGAAGCACGGGGGTTACGGGCTGAAGGGCGACGTCTATCTCGGTCTCGCCGGCAGCATCGGCGGAAGCTGGCTTCTTCGCATGGCGGGCGCCGCGCCCAGCGGCGTCTTCGCCGGGGCGGTCGTCGCGTTCATCTTTGCGGCCGTGCTCATCGCGGTGCAGCGCAAGTTCCGTCCGGTCGAGCCGGCCCGCGAGGAGCGGGTCGCACTGTGGCGATGGGGCCTCGGAGCAGCCATCGTAGCCGGGGTCCTGTGGATCACGCTTAGCCCGACCGTGCCGCCGCCCGCGACGGCCGCGGTGGTCCAGGACAAGACCTATACGGTGACGCCACCCGCGACAAAGATTCAGACCGGGATCGTGATCGCGGAGTTGACCGACATGAAGGTGACGGAGCGGGTCGAGGAGGGTTCCGGTAACATCGTCACCCCGGCGAAGCTGACGGGCCGCCTCGTGCTCACGAACACATCGCGCGATCAGACGGTGCGGTTCGTGAGCGGCAAGCTCCGCTACGTCGACGCCGCCGGACGTCCGATCAAGCTCGAGGACACGCGAACCGAGCCGACGATCAAATTCGCGGCCTCCGGCAGTGACCGGCTCGACCCCGGCCAGGAAGTCACCGAGTCGCTCGACGTGGACTTTCCCGCGTCGGCGCTGACGCAGTCGACGCTGAAGGCGATCCACGTCGATCTCGTGTACATCCCGTCGGCGTACCGCGAGGCCAGCGCGCGCTTCGGCGTGGCGATCGGTGCCAAGTGACGCGCGCAAGCACGCCGAGCCGCGCCCTGGTGCGGATGGCGATCACGGGGATCTATCTCGTGCGCGGCATTCCACTGGACATCCAGCGCGCCGCCCGGGCGCGCGCCGTGACCGAGGGCACGACCCTACGGCGGGTGCTCGGACAGGCGCTGCGGGAGTATGCGGGCGGGACGTGGACACCGAAGTCGGAGAGGAGCTATGGCTGACACCATCGTTCAGATGACGCCGATGCTCGTCCTCGGCGGGCTGATCGCGGGGTGGCTGGCTGAGGCCGTCTCACGCGCGTGGGGGTACGGCTTCATTTCCGACATGGTTTTGGGCCTGGTGGGCAGTGTGATCGCCGGCGCCTTTGTGTGGCTGGTGATCTCCCGCGACGCCGGGATGACGACGATGCTCCTGATCGGTTGCGTGGGTGCGGCGCTGGCGATCTTCGCCCAACGCCACGTCTGGCCCTCCACCCGAGTTGCCTCGTGAGCGACTTCGCCGCACCACGCCTGTCGCCCACCGCCACCGCCACCGCCGCCGCGGCCGAGCGCACCTTTGCCTTCTTGCGATCGGTGTATGGCTGGATGTTCGTCGGGCTGGCAGTGACGGCCGTGGTGGGGGCCATGGTGGCGGGCTCGCCCGCCGCTGCGCAGGCGGTCGCGTCGAATCACCTGCTCTTTCTCGGTGCGCTCGTCATCGAGCTGGGGCTGGTCGTCTATCTTTCGGCGCGCGTAGAGAGTTTGACCCCGACCGGAGCCACGGCGCTCTTCCTGGTCTACTCGGCTCTCAACGGCGTCACGCTGTCCGTGATCCTGCTCGCCTATACCGGCGCCTCCATCGCCACGACCTTCGTCGTCACGGCCGGGATGTTCGGCGCGCTCGCCGTGTTCGGCTCGACGACGAAACGCAGTCTGGCCGGCGCTGGCCAGTTCTTCTACATGGGGCTGATCGGACTGGTGCTCGCGTCGATCCTCGGCCTGTTCTGGCACAACGACGCCCTGCAGTTCCTGATCTCCGTGGTGGGCGTCATCGTCTTTACCGGACTCACGGCGTGGGACGCCCAGCGCCTCAAGCACATGGCCGCCGACCTTCCCGAAGGCCGCCGGGGCGCATACGCCATCGTTGGCGCGCTGTCGCTCTACCTGAATTTCATCAACCTGTTCCTCATCCTGCTCCGGTTCACGGGCGGGCGCCGAGCCTGAGTCGCACGAGGACGACGGCATGAAGTGGATCGTCGACTTCTACCACCAGCGGCGCGCCCTCGTCGCGCGCTACGACGTCGACGCGCCGTCGGCGGCGACCGCGGTCGTGGTAGGCCGGCAAGCGTTGCTCGCGCAGCATCCGCCGGCTCCCCCTCGAGGACGGCCCACCCTGTTCGAACGCGCCGAGCGCATCGGCGGCCAGGACGGAACCGGCTGGATCGTCCACCGGATCGCCAAGGGCGACGGCATGCCAGCGGATGCGGTCGGTTCGTAGATCGGTCCCGCGCGTGTCGTCATGCCTGGTGGCGGCGGCACGATGGGCAGAGACGTTCTTGTCTCCCGCAACTGCTGAATGGGGCATCGCATGCCAGGCACCCGATGATTCGCACGCCCGTCGGCCATGCGTTGGGCAACGGCCTCTCGATGTCCCCGCTGAGCTCGCGGAACTCCGGCCCCACCCGTGGCAGCGACCGCCTGTGGCGAACCTCACCGCGTGGGACGATCGGACTCATCAAAATCCGCGCTTTCGCATGCACACACGATAGACGGCCCGATACGCGGCGTCCCGCGCGCCGTCACCATCCATCCCGTGGATCTGAGGGTCCGGCGACTGCGTTGCGTGTTCTGGCCCGCCTGTCGGCGCCGCCGTGCGCGCAGCGCCGGCACCAGCCTCGTCTCTCGAGATGGGAGCAATCGAGCGGCTGCGGAACTCTTCTCGGGCTGCCTGGTTGCACGAGGCAATGTCTCGGGCATTCGGGACGTCGGCACCGGCGATGCCGCCACATGCAACGAATACCCCGGTCACGACAAGTATCGCGACACGTCGCGCTCGAGACGCGCGAGCGGGCGGCGTCATGTGGATCTCGCCGCGACGGCCTTGCCGTCCGGTCGGTCGCGGTCTTGCGCGACGTCGGGCTGCGCGCTCCGCGGCCGGCCTTCCTCGCGGCGCGCCCCTCCATGGTCACGCTGCCCGCGACCGAGTTTCACCCAGTCGTTCGTCTTGAAGTTGTAGTGGTAGACCCGGCCGTCGGCGTCGAGGCCGAACAGGTCGTTCTCGGATGCGCAAATCTGAATCAGCTTCGCCATGTGCGTCTCTCTTCGCCGGCAGTCGACTCGTGCGGCGTGCTCCGTCAGGTCGGTGTGGCAAGGGCTCCGCGAGCCGCGTGACGGACGGAGATTGGGGCGGGGCAAGCCATGATCACCGAGGTCACGACGCCTGATGCGTCAACCAGAGAAAACAGCGGCGAAGGCACGGTCAGTGTACACCGGTTCACCTCAGCCAAGGACAATTCGGACGCGTCCCGACCCTCGAGCGCATCGGGAAGTTCCGGAGCCGCCAGCGACCTGCGCAAGCTCTTCGACGCGTCGATGAAAGAAGATCCCACCGCGGCCCGTGGAGCCCATTGGGCCAAGGTCCAATAGGCCGCCGAGGTGCCATCAGCCAGACTGCCCCTGCGCAAGAGAAGGTCGCCGCGAATGGGTGTCACGCCGCGCGCCGCAGAGTATCCGCCGCGTCGCGGGGATCGCATGCGACGATCCACCAGAACTCTGCGGGGACGAAGTAATCACGGGGCGAGCCGCCGCAGGGAGGACCATGCTACCCGAATTCCTAAGAACAAACCGGGCGATGCTGATCGCTCGTTGTCGATCGAAAGCAGCCATCCGGCGCGCGCCACGGGCGACCGAGCACGAGCTCCGGTACGGGATTCCGCTCTTCCTCGATCAACTGATCGACGCGCTGCAGCTGGAGGACTCCCCCTCATCGAAGACCGCGAGCTCGTCCTCGATCGGCAGCACGGCGGCCCAACACGGCAACGAATTGTTACGGAGTGGAGTCGCCGTAGGCCAGGTCGTTCACGACTATGGAGATCTCTGTCAGGCCATCACCGAGGCGGCCATCGAGCAGAATGCGCCCGTTTCCGCGGCGGAGTTCCGCACGCTCAACCGCTGCCTCGATGAAGCGATCGCCAGTGCCGTCAGCGAGTTCGGGCGCCAGCGTGATGAGCTCGCGTCAGACGCCGCCAGGCGCGTGACAAACGAGCGCCTGGGCTTTCTCGCACATGAGCTCCGCAACTTGATCGGCACGGCAAGCCTCGCCGCCGGGACGATCAAACGAGGCGGCGTGGGGCTTACGGGGGCCACAGGCAGCCTTCTCGATCGCAGCCTGAGCGGACTGCGTGACCTCGTCGACCGGACGCTCGTCGAGGTGCGCCTGACCGCAGGCATCCCTGAGCGTCGGGAACGAATCGAGGTTGCCGACTTCATCGCCGATGTTCAGGCGGCGGCCGCGATCGAGGCGGAGCGTCGGGACCTCGAGTTCATCGTTGCTCCGATCGAGGACGGCCTAGCCATCGAGGGCGACCGCCAGATCCTGGCGGCGGCGCTGGCGAACATCCTGCAGAACGCCGTCAAGTTCACCCGGGCGCGCGGTCGCGTTGCCCTCAACGCCTACTCAGTCGCCGATCGCATCCTGATCGGCGTCGAGGACGAATGCGGCGGTCTTCCCACCGGGAAAGCGGAAGAGCTCTTCCGACCGTTCGAGCAACTGAGCGCCGAGCGAACGGGCCTCGGTCTGGGACTGTCCATCAGTCGCCGCGGCGTCGAAGCGAACGGCGGCACGCTCTATGTGCGCAACCTGCCCGGCACCGGCTGCGTGTTCACCATCGACCTTCCAAGGACGGGATAAACAGCTTCGGCCGTGCTCGACGTCGTGCAAGCAGACACACCTCGCGTTGGAATGAGATCGTTGGCCGCCAAATGCGAAAACCCGACCGACGATCGGCCGTGCGGCGCCGGGAAACGAGAGTAGCCATGCAGACGGTGACCGACACTTGTAACGTCTGTGGAGAAATCATTTACGCCGGAGAGGGCGCGGCCCTCGTCGACGCCCAGGTCATGCATTTCTTCTGCTATGCAAACGACGGGCGTGGTCAGCCGCGGCCGACTCCCGCTCCCATCTCGCGTGACATGCTCATCGGAATTCATGTGCTCGTCGTCGAAGACAGCTCCGCCACGCGAGAGATGCTGGGAGCGGCGATGGAGTATTGCGGAGCGTTGGTGACCCTGGCGAGCTCCGTGGCCGAGGGCAAGGCGATCATTCGCGTCCTCCGCCCTCGCGTCGTCGTGAGCGACATCTCGATGCCAAACAACGGCTTCGAGCTCGTCCGCGACGTGCTCGCGTTCGCCGTCGAGACCGGATTCAAGATTCCGGCCGTGGCGATCACTGCGGCCCGGGACAAACGCGAGCACGCGAAGGAGGCCGGCTTCGCCGCCTTCGTCGCCAAGCCGTTAGATCCTTTCGTGCTCGCCCACGTCGTCAAGCTGCTCGCCAAGGGGCCGCCAACGCACTAGCGCCATTGCCGATCCGTCCCGATCGGTTTTTTTCGGAGTGACAGTGGTCCGCCACGCATGAGGGATCCCAACGCGCGTCGGACAGGAGAAGCCGCCCCGTTCAGCACGAACTGGCAGGACACCGCGGCGGCGATCGCCGCGATCGAAACTTGGCTGCGAGCATTGGCGCCAGTCATGCACGCCATCTCATCCGAGACCAACGAATGCGCATCAGGGGTCGTATCGTCGTGATATCGCTCATCCTCCTCTCGACCGCGACTGCATCCTCTGGCGCGAATTACATTCGCGAGGACGCGATCGTGCCGCGCCCGGCAACGGCTGCGATCCGTGTGAGCGATGCGAGCGTGCGACGCGTCGACCTCGGCGTCGAAGCGCCACGCGAGCAACCGGCGTCCAGGACTGCGCTCACGACCCGCGAAAGGAAAACGCTCGCGGTGCTTCTGCTGATGCTGCGAGACGGTCGGGGCACTCGCTAAGGAGCCGGCAATCCCACTCGCCATAGGCAATGTCCCGACGGAACGAGATCACTTGAAGGGCACTCGGGTGCTCCTCATCGAGGACGATGCGAATTCGCGCGTCGCGTTGGCAGCCCTGCTCGTCGGAGAGGGTGCGGACGTCGTGGTCGCTGAGTGCGGCCGAAGCGCGCTCGCCGTGGAAGGTGGGATCGCGTTCGACGTCGTGCTGACGGATCTCGGACTGCCCGACATCCCTGGAGACGTTCTCGTACGGGCATTGTTAGCCGCGGCACCGGTTCGTCCATGGGTCATCGTCATGACGGGCTGCGGCGAACCTGACCTCAGCAGGGCAAGGGAGTCCGGTGCGAACGCGGTCCTTCTGAAGCCGCTCGATTGGGTGGCGTTGCTTGCGCAGTTCCCGCGCCAACGAGCCTCGCGCGAGTGACGCAGACCGCGACGTGCGCGAGGCGACGGGATGGAAAACTGAAGGCGCTTGGTGTTGCGACACCACAGCGCCCTACGTTTTAACGCAAGAGGCGGAAGCGCTCTGCGCCGAGCATTCTTATTTCTCGTAAGGAACGGTGCGGCGTCGTTTCGCCGCACCCCGATCCTAGCTAGTTGCGGGGTCCTGCAATCACCGATATCAAACGCGCTCAAGTTTGAGGTGGGTCTGATTTAAGTCGATACGAGCGACGAGAGCCCGAAGATCAGCGTCACCGTCAAGAGCTAGCTCGCCGGAGAGGCTCGCCGGTCAGCACGCGCCGATCGGCGACGATCGCGCTTACTTGACGTAGGCCTTCGCGATCTGGCCGACGAGCGTAGCCCACGGCATGTCGAGAGCACCATAAACGGGGCCGGCCAGTGGACTGGCGTTGTCCTTGAGGATCTCGACCATCAGCGTAGCGTAGTCGGAGAGAATCACGCCGGCCTGCTGCATGCGGAGCAGGCCCGCTTGACGCTTAGTCTCGCTGAACGTGCCCGAGGCA
>Ga0114129_10002936_pt1 | contig 23856 bp, 20 predicted proteins | sample RhiMetdeltSRZDD1_FD_80071 | JGI IMG/M metagenome (GOLD analysis project Ga0114129, IMG submission 80071) | Populus rhizosphere microbial communities from Tennessee, USA - Rhizosphere MetaG P. deltoides SRZDD1 (version 2) (version 2) | ecosystem: Host-associated > Plants > Roots > Rhizosphere >...
AATGCGATGACGCTTCGAGCGGCGGGGATCCGGATCGTCAACGGCACCGACACCGGGCAGACCCGGTTCTGGATCGGCTATTTCAACCACATGAACCTGGAGAGCCTGGTTGCGATGGGCATGACGCCCTCGGAGGCGATCGTCGCGGCGACGCGTGATTCGGCTGCAGTGGCACAGCTCAATACCGGCGAAGTGGCGGCGGGTAAGAGCGCCGATTTCAGCGTGCTCGATGCGAACCCTCTCGACAGCATCTCCAACACGCGGAAAATCAGCAGAGTCTATCTTCGCGGACAGGAAGTCGACCGCGCTGCATTGAAGGCGAGGTGGCAGGCGCGGTGGAAGACCTGAATTAGTCCTTCGCAACCCAAAATCGCGGTCCGGAGCCTGCGCGCCCGGCACGATCCCCCGGGTTGGCAAACTGGCACTGCTGTAACGACAGACATCCGCATCCAATACACTGCGTCAGCCCTGCCTTCAACCGCTGCAGCTCGGCAATCTGTTCTTCGACCCGCGTTGTCCACCTGCCTGACAGTTTCGCCCAGTCAGCTCGTTCGGGCACTCGGTTCCTGGGCAGCTTCGACAACTCGGCGCCGATTTCCTCCAGCGACAGGCCAATCCTCTGTGCAAAGACGATGAACGCGATACGCCGAAGAACCGCCCGCGGGTAGCGCCGGTGACCGGCTCCGGTCCGCTCCGAGGCAATCAGCCCGCGGTCTTCATAAAAGCGAAGCGCTGAAGACGCCACGCCACTGCGCCGCGACACCTCGGTGATCGTGAGAAGGTCGGCCATGGCCGTCGATCAAGAATCTCCTTGACTTAAAGTTAACTTTAACTTGTAGCCTGAAGCATGTCAAACCCTGGCATGAACAAGGAGCGTCACATGAGCCAAGACATGAACGGCCTGCGCGTCGCGGTCACGGGAGGAACGTCGGGACTCGGCCTCGCGCTCGTCCGCGAGTTGCTGGGCCGCGGAGCGCGAGTCGCCTTCGTGGCACGAAACAAGGAGGGCGTGGAACGTGTCGCCCGCGAGCGATCCGACGCCCACGGCATTGTCGGAGACGTCTCACAGAAGGAGGACATCTATCCAATCGCGATCCAGCTGCTCGGCGCATTGGGCGGCGTCGACGTGCTCGTCAACAATGCATCGTCGCTCGGGCCCGTGCCGCTCGTCCCGCTCGCCGATACCGAATGCGAGGATCTCGAGCTGGCGCTCGCGACCAATGTCCTCGGTCCGTTCCGCCTGACCAAAGCTCTGTTGGGAGCCCTGGCCGCGTCGGCGCGCGGAGGACGTCACGCGCTGGTGGTGAACGTGTCGACCGACGCCGCCTTGAATGCGTATCCGAACTGGGGTGCGTACGGTACCAGCAAAGCCGCGCTCCATCATCTCAGTCGTATATGGGACGAGGAGCTCACACCAGAAGGCATCCGGGTCGTATCCATCGACCCTGGCGACATGGATACACCAATGCACGCACTTGCCGTCCCCGATGCCGACCGCTCAACGCTGAAGCGCCCGGACGTGGCGGCGCGAGAGGTCGCCGATCTGATCGCAGCGGTCCAATCCGTTGCCACCGCGGGTCATGCCGCAGCGGATCACGAGGTGCTTCAATGATGAACGCGAGCGTTCCGATTCAACGCGCCCCCGATGCGAAGCTGCTCGTCGTCGATGAGGACGGCGCCGTGACGCATCATGCGCGGGCGGCCTTTCCGAATCTTGTCCGCGAGGGCGATATCGTCGTTGCGAACGACGCAGCGACGCTGCCGGCAAGCCTGTTCGGCGTTCATCTGCCGACAGGCAGCCCCATCGAACTGCGGCTCGCGGCGCGGGATTCGCTGTCGCCTGAACGCGTGACATGCTTTACGGCCGTCGTGTTCGGCGCCGGTGACTTTCGCACGCCGACCGAACACCGGCCGCACCCGCCCGTCCTGCGTGGCGGCGACGCACTTCAGCTTGGACCGCTCCGTGCCGTCGTGTTGCGCGTGGTCCAGCACCCGCGTCTCGTGGAAGTACGCTTTCTAAACCCGGTTGGTGAAATCTGGGAAGGGCTTTCGCGCTACGGCCGACCCATCCAGTACGCCTATCTCCCAGAGCCGATTGCGATCTGGGATACATGGACGCGGATCGCGAGTCAGCCGGTCGCGTTCGAGTCGCCCTCCGCAGGCTTCATCCTTGACTGGACGCTCATCGGGTCACTCCGTTCGCGCGGAGCACGTTTTGCAACCGTCACCCATGCCGCGGGCATTTCATCGACCGGCGACCTCGAACTCGACCAGCTGCTGCCTTTCGATGAGCCGTACAACATTCCGCCGCACACGGCGACGCTGATTGCCGCGTCGCGGCGTCGCGGCGGACGCGTGATTGCGATCGGGACAACGGTGGTAAGGGCCTTGGAGCATGCGGCGGACCGTGACGGCACGGTCAGACCGGGAGAGGGAATCGCCACCCAACGCATCGGTTCGCTTACGGCGCTGCGTGTCGTGGACGCCATCGTGACCGGAATACACGAGCGAGGCACCAGCCACTACGAGTTATTGCGCGCGTTTCAGGACGACGACACTCTTCTTCGGATGGATAGCGAGGCTGAAGCGCGCGGGTATACGACGCACGAATTCGGCGATTCGGCGTTTATCCGAAAGGCTCTGGTTTGTCCGATTCGATTACCTCTTGCGCCCGTAGTTGTCCTTGGCCGCGTTCTCCATCAGCGAGGCAGTCTCGGTGTTCTCGCAAATGGTTCCCATGATGGCGTCGAACGGCGCGAGCTTCAGGGTTGATTTCCTCGCCTTCCAAGGCCCGGTGAGCACCTTCGGATCTTCGAGGGTCACTTCCACTTCCAGCGTCTCCGCGTCGACGCGACGATAGCGTTCGATCATGTGCAACGCATCTGAGTGAAAGCTCACATCGCCATGGTGGTGGACCCAGTTCTTGTCGTTGAAGTTCGTGGTGTCGATGACCAGCGTTTCCCCTTCCCAGCGGCCCACCGAGTCGCCCAGGTACGACGGCAACACATCGTCTCGATGTGCCCGTCCATCAGTCGGGACGATGCGGAAGCCGTGAAAGGTCTCGATCAGCAGAATCACGAACTTGGGGGTCTGAACAATTTGACCGACCAGGCCGTTGCCAGCCAAAGGGGGCGGGCCCATCAAGCTTGGGATGCAATGCAGAGCAGGGTCATCCTTGTCGCTGAGGGTCTTGGCCTTCGCCATGGCCCACGGCTGGTAGAGACTTCCAAACGAATCACGCCCGACGATTGACGTGCCCTCGTCTCTACCCGGAGCGTATTTCGTGGTTGATGTCTGTGGGTTGAGATCGCGCCCGGGCCACCACACTCCAGAAAGGTCCGGATGCCCATCGGCCGTGCGTGGCGCAGGCCCGGCGGGCGCCGCGTTCGCTGCGCCGGCTCCGTTTGCAGATTGGGCCGACACGGGTCCGGATGCGAGGAAAGCAAGAAACACGATCGCAATCACGGTTCCGCTCGTCAGCCACGAAGTCGTCACAGCGCGCTTCATGTCAAACATCTCCTTGTGAAACCAACCGAAGCTCTGCGGAGGCCGTCTCGTGGCCGGCTTTAGTACTCTCAGTTTGGCTCGTTGCCCTTGGGCCCGACAATAAAAGACCGCCCGTCCGCGAGGACGATCTCTCGCGCCGCTCCGATGTTTACCGAGGTATCCCTCGCGTGGCAGCCCTTCACAGTGACCTGATCCCCCACCTTGAAGGTGCCCGGCTTGACGCCGCTCCGGACGAGCGAGGTCGGAGTCGCGCCTTCAAACCCCCAACGCACCACCTTGCCGGTTGCATCTGTCACATCAATGTAGAACCACGAGTGCGGATTTGCCAACTTGATCTCGGCGATGACGCCCTGCACCGTCACCAAACTGTCTGCATCGAAAACCGCTGGAAACGAGTGATGTGCCCGGGCGGGTATGGCGGTCACGGACACGCTCAAGCCCACGGCAACGGCAACCCACACCACCTTGCCTACCATCGTGACACCTCCATCAGCGAATCCTGCGCGCCGCGGTTCGAGAAGTCAAGGTAGGATCATCCGCAACCGCGGAACGGGCTGACGATCGAATCCCGATGCGAAGGAGGAGGTCACACCATGCGTGTTGCAGTTACGATCTCGGCGCTGGGTTTAAGCCTCGTCGCGCTCCCCGGGGCCCATGAGGCGCTGCATGCCCGCCAGGGCGCTCCGGCCGCCGGAGCGACCACGACAGCGGCAGTGCCAGGAGGCGGTTCGGTCACGACAGGCGTGGCCACCAATCGCAGGCCCGTCGCGGGCGTGCCCACCGCCTGCCCTCAGCCGGTCAACGTGCAGCCGGGGGTGTTTCCCGTGACCATCGGGACGATTGCCTCCTCGGACGGGCGTCAGTGGACCGTCCCCGCGCCCGTCAACGAGGGTCCGACAGCCGTTGACGTCTTCAACAACTGCACCGGGACGGGCGACATCCCGGACTATGCGTCACAGCTGAAGACCGTCGTTATCGACGAAGACGGCGTCGAGATCACCGGGTTCATCCACGCCGACAACTACTTCGAGCTCTACGTCAACGGCCGTTTCGTCGCGCGCGATTCGCTCCCGATGACGCCGTTCAACACCAGCGTCGTCCGCTTCAAGGCGAAGTATCCGATGACGTACGCGATCATGGGCGTCGACTGGGAGACTCACCTCGGAGTGGGCCTGGAGTACGAAGCCGTCAACGTCGGTGACGCGGGCCTGATGGCCTACTTCAGCGACGGGAATGGCACCCATCCGGATTGGCGGGCCGAAACGTTTTATATCGCTCCGCTCGACGACCCGAGTTGTGTCCGTGTCACCGCAACCGGCCGCGATTCGACCTTCTGCCTGCAGGGAGTGCGCGCCACGTGCGCGCAGAAGGGGCCGAACGCCTGCCTGGCGCTCCACTTCCCGATTCCACCAGACTGGACGGCGGCGCGGTTCAACGATGCGCGGTGGCCGGCCGCGATCGTCTGGCCGGCTTCCGCCGTGACGAACCAGCGGGCGTACACCGACTACACGAAACTGTTTGGCGACGCCGAATTCATCTGGACGCGGAACCTGCGGCTCGACAATCTCATGCTGGCGCGATACACCGCGACAGGCCCGCGCAAACGATGACGGCACTCGGGCGCGAGCGGAGGGATTGAGACTGCGCGTCTGCCCGGACGCCCCGTTTCGTTCTATCCGCGGGCCAGCGTCGCTTTCACACGCTCGGGTGTGAACGGCGCGGTCCGCAGCCTGACTCCGGTCGCATCGAACACCGCGTTGGCGACTGCCGCGGCAACGGGTGCAGTCGCGGCTTCCCCAGCCCCAAGCAGCGGCTGGTCGGGATGGTTGATCAGGATCACCTCAATCGTGGGCATGTCGGGGAACTTCAGAATCGGATAGCTTCTCCAGTCGACGCTCGTCACATGCGAGCGGTCGAACGTGACTTCCTCGTGCAGCGTCCGGCTCAGCGTCTGCGCGATGCACCCTTCAACCTGATTGCGCAGACCGTCCGGATTGACGATGAGCCCGCAATCGTGTGCGCAAGTGACGCGCCGTACCTGAATCCGGCCGGCCGCGAGCTCGTCTGTGAACGCTTCAACCGCGAACACGTTCGCAATCTTGCCCGGCGCGCGGAGATTTGACAGCTGCAGCGGCGTCCCCTTGATCAGGTGCGCGACGACGCGGACGTGGTCCGTGTCGTACGGAGGATCGCCGTTCTGCGTGATCGCGCCGGAGCCGGTGCCGTGCTCCTGCGAGATCCGCGCAGCGTCGGCGGCGAGGAGCGCGCGCGCTCCCGGCGCCGCGTTCGGCACCCACATCTCGGTCTCCCACGCGACGATCCGTCCGGCGCCATCGAGCCCGGCACGGACATCAAGCAGCTGCTGCGGTCCTTTCGGATCCCAGCCATGTTCGTCGTGGCGCATCCACTGCACACGAACGGGCTGGCCGACGGTCTTCGACAGGAGGAGCGCGTCGGCCGCGACGTGATCGCCGCCGTTCGTGCCGTACGATCCCGAGCCATCGAGAAAGATGACGCGCATCTTCTCCGGCGGCAGGCCGAACACTTTCGCCAGGTTGGTGCGGAGGCCGTGGATCCCCTGCGACGCGCACCAGACGGTCGTGCTCCCATCAGCGCGCACGTCGGCAACGGCGCATGACGGGCCAAGCGACGCGTGGCTCTGAAACGGCCAGAAGTAGGTCGCCGATAACGTCTTCGCGGCACCTCGCATTGCCGCCGGCGCATCGCCGCGATTGACGATTGACTGATCCCGCTCGAGCGCGGCCGTGCGCGAGTAGCGGTCGAGATCCTGGTGGCCAGGCAGCCCCTGCCAGTCCGTCCACGTTGCCTTGAGCGCCGTGGCCGCGCGCACCGCCGCCCACTCGTCCTTCGCGACAACGGCGAGGAAGCTCTCGATCCGGACGACACGCGTGTCGGGGATTCCGCGGATCGACGATTCATCCACGGAGACGAGAGTCGCGCCGATCGCGGGTGGACGGATGATGCGGCCGTGCAGCATGCCGGGCAGCGTGAAGTCCTGGACGTACACATGACGTCCGGTGCACTTGTCCGGCACGTCCGGTCTCGGCAGCGGCTTGCCGATGGACGTGTGTTGTGCCGCGGGTGTCAGCGGCGCCTTGGCATCGACCTTGAGCGCGAATCGCCGATCGCCAATCAGCGTGCCGATGCCCACGCCTGCGCCGCCCGCCAACGGCCGCACCTCGCCGTCGGTAATCGTCAGTCCGGCAGCCGGACGATTGAGCTGCGCCGCGCCGAGCTCCAGCAGCGCCCGACGTGCGGTCGCGGCGGCCGCTCGGATCTCCGTACCGCCGCGCGTGAGGCCGGTGCTCCCGCCCGTCCCGCCCTGATCGGGGCACAGGCTGGTGTCGCCCTCGACGATTGAGATACGCGTCGGCGCCACGCCGAGCTCCTCGGCGGCCATTTGCGCCAGCGCGATTCTCAGGCCGGTTCCGACATCAACCTTGCTTGTGTAGAGCGTGACGGAACCGTCGGCATGAATTGCGAGCAGACCGTCGACTTCGCCTGGATCGAGTGGTCTGGGGTCATTGCCGGAGGATGCAGGCGCCTGCGCAGCACCCTGATCCCCGGATCGACCCTCGGATCGACGCGGCCCGGCAGCAAACGCAAAGCTCACGACGAGGGCGCCGCCCGCCTTCAGCAGATCGCGCCGCGAGATCGAAGCAGGTGTCTGTGTAAGCATGATTACACCTGTTGTGAGGCGCGCATGACTGCGCTGAGGATGCGTGTGTGCGTCCCGCACCGACAGAGGTTGCCCGCCAATCCCTGCTTGATCTGTTCGAGTGTCGGTTTCGGCGTCCGTTCCAGCAGTGCCTTGGCGGCCATGATCATGCCGTTGGTGCAGTAGCCGCACTGGGCCGCCTGCTCGGCGATGAACGCGGCCTGCACCCGATCCGGTTTTGCAGGTGTGCCGAGTCCCTCGAGGGTGGTGATGTCGCGTCCTGCCGCGGCACTGATGCGCAATGTGCAGGAGCGCGTAGCCGTCTTGTCGACCAGGACGGTGCACGCTCCGCATTGTCCGAGACCACACCCGAACTTGGGGCCGTGCAGCGCCAGCGGGCCGCGAAGCGCGTAGAGGAGCGGCTGCGCCGGATCCCAGCTTTCGACTGAGACTGGGCGCCCATTGAGCCGGAACGTGTACTGGGGCATGTGGGAGTCCCCTTTGAAAATTCGGCGCGTTTCCGGCGACAACGACGGGTTGTCGCTGACGCCGATTCTACCCTCATACGCGCTTTTTCGAGGTCGCTGACACGACCTTCCCGAACGGATCGCCGGCGACTCGCGCGTCCCCGTTGACACGGGGGTTCCTCGTCATTACAGCGACGGGCAGAGACAACGAGAGGGTCTGGAAACCGGTCAGAGCGTTTTCAAGTACGCGAGCAGCGCTCCGACTCTCGAACCCATGATTCGCGTGGCAATCTCTTTCCGATCGGCAACCGGATCGAGGCTCGCCGTATCGGGGCACAGCTCGGCGCCGAACGTATGGCCGGTGTTGGCCTTCCCCGGGACCGTCGTGTCGTACTCCTTGACCAGGATCGTGTCGTTGGGTCCGTATCGGACCTTTGGTCTATCCGACCATTCGAAGCCGACCAGGGCTTCGTCGTAGTACAGGTTTCCGCGGAGGAATCGTCGCGGACGTGTCGCGGCGCAGACCAGCTGGCCCAGCGTGGGAACGGACCCGTTGTGGAGGTACGGCGCCTGGGCCCAGATGCCGCGCAGCATGTCCGCTTTGTATCCGTTGGTGCCCTCCGCGACGCGCCGGGGCGTGTCGCGGAAGTACTCGTCGAGCCGCGCCTGCCAGTCACCCGTGGGCATGCACCAATCCGCGCCGGGTTGTCCCTGGTTGTTCAGGCCGTAAATGCGGCAGGCTTCCGTGACCAGCGCCGCCAATCCGTAACGGGACACGCTGGTATTCACCAGCGTTCGATTTGGATCCACCCCGAGTTTCGAGGCCGGGTAGATCGTCTGGTTGCGCGGAGCGTGGCACGTCGCGCAGTTGGTCTTGAACAGGGCCTTGCCCTCGCGCGCTCGCGTCAGATCGACACTGGCAAAGGGATACGGAGGCGGCGGCAGATTGTCGATGAACGGGTTCAGCGGCTCATGGATTCGCACGTTGACCATGCGCGGGTCGCCGGTTGCCGACGCGCCCGAGGCCAGAGTACGCGACGAGGCCCCTTGATTGCCGTCCCAGTTGGCGTGATAGCGCTCGGTCGCCCAGTTGACGCTCTTGATGTCGATGGGCGCCGGGACCGGCGGCGCCCACGCGGCAATGTTCGTGAAGATCCGATCGCCGGCGACCTTGGCGTCCGTGACTCGCTCGGTCATACCAGGAATGTCGACGGGCAAGCCGTTCGCCTTCGAGAAACCCGAGAAGATCGGGCTGTCGGGATTGTCTCGACGCACGAACTCCAGAAAGCTGTTGTCCTTGCGACGCGTGTGGATCGCGACCAGGCCCGAGGCGATGCCAAAGGCATCCATCTGCCCGGGCCGGTCTTCGAACACGTCAGGGAGCGGCCGCTTATAGGCATTGTTCCTGGCCACGACGTGGTAGATGAAGTGCGTCTTCACGCCCACGGCGATCAGATCCTGCATGACGCTCGGGAACTCATCGGCGATCGCCAGGGTCTGAGTCTTTGCGCGGGCGATGTCCGCCGGCGAAGAGCCGTACAGTGTTTCCGGCCTCAGGCGCGCCTTGTCCAGCATCTCGGTGTACAACGCGCGCACCGCGCTCGTATTCGGTTTGATACCGGCGGGGTTCACGGGAGCCGTGGACGCGGGATCGAAGCCGGACTCGACCAGCGCCGCACCTGTAAGCATCAGAAGCTTCGAGTAGTACTGCGCTTCGATCTCGGTGTTGGGCATCCCGGGGAGGGACTTCATCTTTCCCGACACCATCACGCGTCCGACATGGCAGGCTGCGCACGAAAAGAACACACGATCGGTGCTGCCCGGGCTCCCGAAGCTCGGACGGTCGCGCTCCCAGTTCTCCTCCTTGTCTGCGGTTCGAAGCTTGCCGATGAGCAGGGTCGTGTTCTGGAAGACGCGTCGCGCCAGGAGCCGTGCGTCGTAGGTCGTGGTCTCGGCGGCTGACAGCGGCTCGAACGAGCGCGGGTTCTCGAACGCGAATCCGAATGGAAGCGGCGACTGCCGCGCGGCTTCGGGACGTGCGACGCCGTCAACGTAGTCGGACGGGTTGGGTTCGACGCCGATGTGATCGAGCGTCCAGGAAGGTGCAGCGGCTCCCGATCCTGCCTGGACAATCGCCTCGCGCTTCCAGATTCGAGCGATCGCGCGCAGGGTCGGGTTCTTGTGGTTGGGATCGAGATCGAGAATCGTCTTCAGGAGCACAAACGGCACGCCGTTGAATCCAACGGGGTTGTTGCGGAACCAGCTCCAGGCCAGCCTCGGGTTCTGTCCGGCCCGGAAACCGTACTTCCCGGCCCGGACCGGATCGCTGTCGTCGAGGTAACCCTCAACGGCCCGCTCGCGTTTCGCAATTTCCGCCGGCCAGTCGGTGATGACCTGTCCATCCACCCACGACACGATGTCCTCGCTCGAGTCGTCCTTCAGTGGACCCACGAGCCCTCCGTTGTCCGTTCGGGCAGCGGGCACGTACTCACGCGACTGAGTCGAGGGAGTGCGGGTGCACGCGCAGAGGGTGGCGGCAATCAGCAGAATGGAATCGAGCCGGCGATGTCGTTGGATCGGCATGGATCCCCTAACGGTGCTCCGATCCAACTCAGAACGTCTTCAGGAACTCGATCAGCGCGCGCTTGTCCGGGTCCGGGAGCATGGTTCCGAAGAGATGTCCGCGATTGACGATGAAGTCGGGACATTTGCTCAAGGCGAGCAAGGGGTCAACGAGATCCTTGAATGTGTCACGGGCCTGCGCATCGGTGGCGTTTCTCGGCAGGGCCACCAGGTCACCGGCGACCTTTGCCGTCAGCGCCGCAACTCTCGTCTGATACTGCAGTCGCGCAGCCGGATCCGTGTCTTCCGAGAGAAGTCTCAGGTTGGCGAGGAGATTGACGGGCGTTCCCGCGGGTATGGGTCCCACCTCGATCCCCCCATCGTCGGCGAATATCTTCGGCAGGAGCACCGACGAGGGCAGCTTTCGAAGGAAGTCAGGCAGATAGCCGCCGGCGACACGCAGGTAGGTCGTCTCCGTTGTGCGATCGATCCGTCCTGGAATCTTGTCGCCGAGCAGGCTGTCCTTCTCGCGCTTCTCGGGCCATAGCATCTGTTCGATCGAACCCTGGAACGATCGCAGCCGTCCCTCGACCGACGGCGAAGACTCGAAGGGACCGACGCTGTTGTTCAAAAGGAAGGGCGCTGTCGACCAGACGCTGACCAGCGACGGAGGCCGCGTATAGCCGCGTCCACCGGCCGGCATCTCGTAGGTCTGAGGCGCACCGGTGTATGGGTGATACCACGTGACGCTGCCGACCGACGGCAGGTCCTTGTACGTCTGCGACGAAAAATTGTCCCAGATGTTGTCCTTGATCGCGTTGGTCGCCAGCGGACTGCACGCATTGGTCTGGAGCAACGTCACGGGCACTCGAAACTCGGCCGAGAGGTAGTTGTCGTCGAGGAAATCCTTTGCAAGGACGATCTGCCGCATCCTGTCCTTGAACGCCTGCGTCTGGGTCCATTCCCAGTAGTTGTTCCAGCACGGGAGGTAGTCCTTGCCGGCGCAGCCGTTGGGATCGAGGCCGGGCACCGGCGGCGGGACAGTCTTGCTGGAATGGCAGCGCGCACAGTTTTCCGCGAAGGCGATCTTGCCGCGCGTCAGTTCCTGCTCGTTCGTCGAGAGAGCCTTGTCGCCGCCCGGCGCGTCCGCAAGTTTGTGCGACGCGGTCGCTTTCAGGAAGAAGCGCGCGACGTCCAGCGTTTGTGCTTCGGTTGCCTTGAAGTAGGCAGAGTTCTTCCGCGCATCGGCGACGCGGATCGGCGAGACGGGTTTGCCACCGACGAGCGCATTGAAATGGAGCAGCCACTCTTCGCTGAACGTCCCGATGTTGATATACACGCGGTTGAGCGCGCCGAGCGCCCCCACGGAGTCGGAGCCGTCCTTGAGCACCCGGGGTGTCCAGACGGTATCCGGCGCCTCGAAGAACTGCGTCAGCGGCCCCTCTTTCGCGTAGTCGTTGAACTGGTGGTTGTCGAGGCCGCCGCCGCTGAGCGTCTCCCTGCCCCAGCGCCTTGCCTGCATGAGGCGCGGCAGCAGCAGGTACACCGCATTCATCGTCCGCGGGTTGTTGATGTTGTCGGTCGAGATGAAGGACGTATCGAGCGAACCCGGGCGCGAGGTGTGGAAGAGTTGAAACACGAAACTCGTCGGATCGTTCTGCCAGTCCATGATCCGGTCAATCCACAAGTATTGCGCGCCGACATTCGAGCTGAGGTTTTCCCACGTCGGGTGGGCGGGGTCCGCGGGTGGCTTCGAGGGGTTGGGGCCGACGTGGCAGAACCCGCACGTCATGCCGACGCGGTAAGGCTTAATCAACGTGTCCGAGTTGTAGTAGGTCGGATCGTTGTAGTAGCGCTCCGGGTCCCAGTTTCGTTCGGCCTGTGCATCGAAGGCGGGGTTGGGAAACAGCCTGAGACCGACGACACCCGTACCGTATCCATAGTACGACCCGCGCGCCATCGTCGTGCCGCGCGCGCCGACGCTCACGCCCGGATACTTCTGCTCGTTCTCAAATGGATCGGGAGGGCAGTTCGCAGAGCGCGTATCGAGCCAGAGGCCATGCCTCTTCGGATCGGGTCCCGTGGCCTTGTCGTAGCACGGCTCATTGATCAGGCCGAGATACTCCCATCGGTTGTCTCGACTATTTTTTACCGACGGATGCGATGAAATCGTCTTCAGGAAATCGACCGCTCCGTAGCCCGTGACGCTGAGCCCGTTCCAGAACCGATCGTTCCCGCCGCTCCAGACGATCCAGGTGTTCCGTCCCTTGACCTCGTCGGGCGTCAGCGTGACGCCGCCGTCCATGTCGCGAAAATAGTCTTCATCGGCGGCCGGAAACGTCGCCGCGTCCCGCCCGGCCTCGAGAGCCTCGTCGAGCACCTCGCCGGCGATCCCTTGTGGTGCCCTGTTCCTGACCCAGACAAAGAAGGCGACACCAGCTGCGGCCAGAACCAGGAGCAGGACTACACCAATTGCGCGCCAGCGCGTGCTCGTCATCCCTGTCGCCCTCCGCTCGGATTCGCGTCTATTTGAACTGAAGCGCGAAGTCGATCAACCGCTTCTTGCCCCCGTACACCTTCCCGAGGTACGTCCCCGGCTCGATCAGCCGAATCTCGTCGCGGATCCACTGGGCCACCAGCGACGTCTTCGAGTAATCGAGAATGATGCATTCCTTCTGGTCGAGCCAGCTTGGCCCTTTGTAGACCTCGGCGACGATCGCGTTCAGGCCGAGCGCCGTGATCCGGTTCCGCAGCACCCCGTGTTTCGCGTCGAAATTCTTCCCTTGCCAGGCGAACAGGTTGATTGCGGCGGCGATCTCGGGGGTAAAGGCGGTCCCTGGTGCAATGATCGCCGTGCCGGTGGCCGGGCCGTCCGGAATCGGCCCCGCCTCGCTCCTGGTGAAGAGGTCGTCGAGCTGCCCCTGAGTCATCTGAAACAGCGTATGGACGTCCATGGGCACGGAGCACTCCTTGCGAATTCAGTCGCAGAACGGTCTGTTGAAAAAGGTAACTCTACACCGATAGCCTTCTATCTCTCTATAACGAGGAAGGTGCGAAAAACGAACTTCTTATACTCCAGCGAAGTACCTCAGCGCCCGCAGACTCGGCAGGAAGAAATAGGCGCCGCCGCGCACGGTCACGAACTGCGGCAATCCCGACACACGGCGCCGGACGCTCCCGTCCTCGGAAATGATGAAGCTGTCGGTCACCGGGCAGCCAGGTATCGCCTCGCGATTGCCGAGCAGCGGATCGCTCTCTCCCGTCAGGCCGGAGAACTTCGTGCCCATCATCCACGCACTCTGGAGAAATTCGAACTGGCGGGAAATGTTCGCGTTGAGGCAGATGAAATGCAGTCCTCGTTCCGGCTCGTTCGGCGGCGCGGGCTGGAGCGCGTCCCAAGGGGAGAGGCCGGGGCCGTACTCGCGGCCGCGCCTCAGAATGCGATGAAAGCGAACGGACGACATCATGTCGTCCCTGAACTCCTTCCGTCCAAGACCGAGGGCCGCGATGAGGCGTTTGAGGCCGGTCGGGCGACCGGGAAAGTCGGTATTCCGTGGATTCGCGCGTCGCACGTGCGCGCCGAACGGGCAGCCGACGCCCGCGGGGTCCCGGTCGAACGTGAACTGGTTCATCCGGATCTGATCCGGCTGCGGTCCGACGCCCGGAACGGCCTGTTCCCGGATCGGCACCAGGGGATCGCCGGCCTTCGTGCGACCGACGAGCGCCGCCGCAAGCGTGTCGGCCTCCGTCGGATCTCCACCGGCCTGCGCGTTGATGAATTGCCAGAAACGCCGCACGTCCTGCCGTAACTGGCGCATCACGAGGTACGTGCCGTTGCGGCCGAGGTCTTTCTTCTCCGGCGCATCCTCTGCGGCGAGCAGTCCCGCGCTCGCGGCGCCGGCGTCGATCAGCGGCCGGTCGGTGTACTTGTCGTACTCGTTGCGGTATCCGAGCAGGAACTCGCCGAGAGCCGCGACATTGCTGTAGTCGATCGCGCTGGCCGACGCGTCGCGCTGCTGCGACCAGTCGATTTGCGGCTGGCTGATCCCGTCAACGAAGCCGAATGGTTCCACCCCGTCAAAATTCGCGGTTCCAAGGAAACCCAGGACGTCGAACGCTTCGCTCCACGCGTCTGCGGTGGTGCGTTGCACGAGGGCGTCGAGCCGCCCGGGCTCAGCAAAGAACATCACCAGGACATGCGGGACCCGGGTGGGACCCCCCCATTCCCATTGCGATGGCGCGTTGCTTCCAACGTCCCCCAGTCGTCGCGAGCGGTTGTCTTCGGTTATGCCCGCGAGAAACTCAGGAGAAAATTCCGCGAGCACCGGGGCGGAGACTCCGAGCGCCTCGAGACCGGCAGCGGTGAACGCAACCTGCACCGCGGCGGGGGGTGGCGGGTCGAGCGTGACAGCGCTGGTGATCGGCGCCGATCGCAACCAGGCTCGAGCCGCTTCCACATGCTTGACGCGCACGAGCGCGTAGGAGCCCTCTGTCATCCGCTTGTAGCCGAAGCGAACGATCCCTTGTACGTCGCCGTAATCGACATCGTGGCCCGTCACAGGAGAGCTACCCATCTGGCGACCTCGTCGTCGCGCATCGAGGACGACTCCAGTCCCTGCCGGATGCGGACGTTTCTCTCCAAGTCCACAGCGGTCAAGCCTGGGTAGGCCTTGTACCAGACTTGCGTGGGCATCTGGTGGCGACGCAGGTACTCCTTGAATTTCCGCTCGTCACTACATCCGTCCAGAAGGAGCCAGTTCGTCCTGGGGTATCCGATGCCGTTGCTGAAGACGACGTTGAGCCCGAAGCCGACTTTGTTGATGAAGTCGTCCATGTAGCTCTCGAGACTGCCGTCGTAGTTGCTGAGAAATATGATCCGCTGCCGGTTGTCGAGAAACACCCAGCGCGCGAAATGAATAGAGCGCACGCGGGCCAGCCCGCCGCGCTTGTACACATGCCGCGCGGCGTAGTCGATGATCAACAGCACGAAGATCGCGATCCACAACCGCACGACACCGGGTTTCAGACTTCCCATGGCGGTGAATTGATTTGTGACGTCGTGATCTTCCAGGAGTGCCAGCTCGGCGGAGTCTGCTGGTACCGACCGATGGCACAGCTCTGGATCCGTCTTCTCCAATCGGCGGAGGCGGATGAGGCCGATGGCTGCGATGAGGATGAGCAGGGGCGATGTCAGCAGGAGGAGCAACGGCACGCCAATGAGGTGCAGGAGGTTGCCGAGCCACCAGCCAAGCGGCGTTGGGCGTTCCGGTGACAGCGTGAGGCGCCCGGCGGCGACATCCGCCAGCACCAGGCGCTGCAACGTCGCGTGAACCTCCCGTGGCGAGAGACCCTTCAGTGCGGTCGCCTGGTTCTGGATGTGCCCTTCGAGGGCATCACGCAACGCCGCTTCTTCGCGAACCTGTTGCACGGTTCGTCCCCGCCAATTGACGTACCCGGCAGCGGCCGGCACGCTGTGCGCCTGCATCCATTGAATGAGGTCAGCGTCTGAAGTGAACCCTTCACAGCACGAGAACAGCGCTCGCAATCCTTCCGGGGCGCGCCTCGCTACGTCTGCCAGGAAGGCATCCGCATCCCCGTCAACGTCGCCGAGAAACGAGAAATAGCGCGGATAGGTGCGCGGCGGGATTCCATAGACGCGAACATCATCGACCGTCCTGTCGTCAACGACGAGCAGCCGAGCGACGTGGAGTGTGTCGAACCGCTGGAACGGTATCAGCGCGTTGTCTGGTTTGACGCGCCCCGGCCCGTCGTTCATGGACGCGAGCAGGCGACGAAGCTCGGCTTCGTGCGTCGGATTCACCGCCGCCAGGACCATGAAACTCGACTGCGGCGTCATCCTGCCCTACTCGAAGACCTCGTCGCCCGTCGGCTCGTAGTGAGGCACGGCGTTCATCGTGTGCCGCAGTTTCGAGAGCTCGAAGTACATCCGGCGTCGAGCGCGGCTTTGATTGCCCAGCGGCCGATGCTCGGGAATGCAATGCCACGGGTTGTACGAGAGGCGTCTGGCGAACGCCATTTGTGCGGGAGAGTTGAACGTCTGCCGGGGAAGGCGTAGCGTCGCCACAGAGACCCGGGGCGAGAGCCTTTCCGGCCAGAGCACGCCGGCGTGTTCCAGCGGCATCAGGTGCGGGTCAGTTTGCCGCTGCACGCGAACATCGAACTCGACATCTCCCTCGGCGAGCGATGCAACCATCGCGTTCCGCAGATAGTCGTCGGGCGGCCGGAAGGGAAGCCGCGGTATCCGCGTCCGTTTCCTGGACTTCGGCCACACCGAGTACTGCATGGCCTGGCCTTCGCCCAGCAGATACGGCACGCAACTGAAGTACGGCGCTTCAAGCGGACTGCTTTGCGTCTTGATCCACAGAGCCTGCATGAGGAGGTCGAGGATGTGCGAACGATGGAGGTTCAGAAAATAGAAAATCTGCGCGTTCTTCAGGCTCTCGACCTGCAACTGCGCGTTTGCCTTGACATCCGGCGTCACGAACGTCGGCGGTGACACGCCGAACATGTCCTGTGTGAACTTCTCTTCGTCCATCAACTTTGGACCGGGGACGCCCATCAGCTTGATGCTGATGCTCATGAACCCGACATCTTCGATGTCGGGCGTCACGTACGGGCCGGGCCCGGAAAAGCGCACCCAGGCCTTGTACGTGCGCGGCTGCGCGTAGATACCGTGCCGCAGCTCGGCAGGGAGACCATCGTGGACCACGAACTCCCCGCGCACGATGCCGTGCGTTTTCGTGTTTCCTCCTCGCTCGAATCCGCCAGGCTTCCAGAGCAGACGCATCTGCTGGGTGAAGCTCGCGATGATCGCGTCGACGTAGGCCTCCTCATCCGGAATCGGCTTTTCCTCGGCGATTCTCAATCCCTCGTTAGGACGCCGGCTGTTGATCAAGGCCGTGATCAACCTTGCAACCGGATCGCGAAGAGTCGCCTCGAACGCAGGGCGCACGAATGGATCGAACCGGCTCTCCAGATGGACCAGGAAGGTCAGTACATCGTTGAGCCGGTCCAGGAACACCGAACCGGTATTGGCTCTCGGCGCCGATCGACTCGTGTTTGAATCCACGGAATTCAAGGTAGTCACCAAGTCGGTTACAGACCGTCTTCAGGAACTCGATTAGGGCGCGCAGTCAGTGGGGGGTTAGATACTCTACCTACTGCCCGGGACTCACTGTCAACGGGTTTGTGATGCGCCGGTATTATTTCTCTGCAGCATCGGCCAGGATGACCTCGGCCGCCTTCTCGCCAATCATGTAGACCGCGCTCACAAGAAAGAAGCCCGGGATACGCGGGAAGACAGAGGCGTCGACCACGCGCAGGTTCCGCGTGTGGTGCACTCGAAAGTCGCTGCTCAATACCCCGCCCAAGTCCGGCGAACCGATGGGACACGTGCCACACGCATGGTGGCCCCAGGCGCTGCTGCGCACAAACTCCGCAAGCCCCTGGTCGTCGACGACCGTGTCACCGGGCAGCTCTTCCCGGGCAACCAATCCCCGCTCACGCAGCTTGTGCGTCACGCGCCGCACGAATCGAATCCCCTCGACAACGGCGTTCAGGTCGGTGTCGTCACCACCGCTGAAGTAGTTGAAGTTGATCGCCGGCGTGTCGAGCGGATCGCCTGAACGCAAGGTGACGGTGCCCCCGCGGTTGTTCGTGTGGCCCTTGAGCACCACCCAGGTGAGCGCATTCAGATCCTTCGCGAACACACCGGAATAGCCAGGGTAGTACCCCTCGAAGCGGGCGAGGAGGGCCATGCAGAAGAGGTCGGGCAGCGGAACGTCCGGCGTGGACCGTTTGAACAACGTGAGGATCGCGCCGTTGGTTGCATAGACACCGCTCCGGCTGCGGGACCATTCCGCGAACTGCGGATCGGCAGCTCCGAAGGTGGCGCCCCTGTAGACCTCCCAGGCCTTCAAATTCATCCGGTAAACGACCCCAACCTCGTAGCGATCCTGCAGGTTCGTGCCCACGCCCGGCAACGGCACGCACGGTTCGATGCCGTGGCGGCGCAGCACCTCCGGAGGCCCGATACCCGACAGCATGAGGATCTGTGGCGAGTTGAATGCGCCGCCCGCAAGAATGACCTCGCGCGACGCATACAGCACGCGACGCTCGCCGGTCTGACCGCTCGGCGGGGTGTGAGCGCGGTACAGCCGCTCTCCCTGGAGAAACTCCACGCCGATGGCGCGGTGATCGGCGTCCAGGAGGACCTTGGTTGCCAGCGCGTTCATCACAATCCTGAGACGATCCGGATAACGGCGCGCCACATCGAGCACGCGCTCGCGGGTCCCTCGTCGCGCGTGACCATCGGTGGACATCGGGAGACAACGAACCCCCACGGCGTTGTCTCGCACCAGTCGCCAGTCGTTCGGATCGAGCAGGCCTTTCAGGAACCAGCCGACTCGCTGCATTCGGTTGCCGCCCTCGAGAAACGCATCGCGGGCGCTATCGTGAATCACGCGCGCCAGCTGCCGGTCGCGCATCGCTTCCATCGGGATAGCCGTTTCAGTGCGCAGCCATCCACGCCAGCCGTGGCGTGTCGGGTTGATGCCGAGCTTTGACAGCCATCGGTGGACGGGGCGATGACGGCAGTCCTCGAGTCGTTCGAAATAGGTCCGCATCTTCGCCGCGGACCAGCTCGCGTCGCCGGTGAGCTCGGCAATATGGTCCCAGTCGGCGTTGTGCGGGTAGACCAGAATCATCGCGTTGTGCGCGGTGCACCCGCCCAGCGTCCCCGCGCGCGGGTAGTAAATGCCGTTGACGCTCGACCCGCCATGGCGTTCGACGAACTTCGGATCGCGCCGCTGCTGCGTGTCATCGCCATAGTGGCGAACGAAGAAGTCCCATGACATCGCGGTGTTTTCAGAGGCGAACGCGTGGAAGGCGGGAACGTCGTAGTCGTGAGGCAGGCGATTGACGTCGGGCTGAACCGGATCGCCGCCGCTCAGTTCGCGGGGGTCGCCGCCGGCTTCGAGAAGGACGACGCGCTTGCCTGCTTCCGCCAGTCGCGCGGCGACGGTGCCGCCACCTGCGCCGGAACCGACGACGAGGTATTCACAGTCTGGAGAATGTGTTGAGGTCACACCTTGCCTACAGAAGCCAGCGGCCCTCAGAGGAGGTTGACCGCTGGAGCAGGAGATCGTATCGCTAAGGCTGCTGACTGCAGGAAACGAGGTTCAGCACCTGGGGCCTGGTGGGCAGGGACGCCTCGCTCGACGACAGCGTCCGTAGCGCTTGTTGCTCGCGAGTCAGCTGCTCCTGCATCGTGACGCTTTCGGTTTTGAGCGTGTCGAGCAGGGTCACTCCCTGGCGGCATTCCCGCACGAAGAAGTCCTGTGCGGCGGCGGCACGCTGGGGCGCCGAAGATTTCAGAGCCTCCCAGTTGTCGTACTTGAGCTTCAGCTGCTTGCGTCCATCCTCCAGGCAGCCGGAATAGGCGTCGAGCGCCACACCGACCGCGCCCGCCTTATCGACGTCGGTGGCAGGCGGCACACCCTCCATCGCCCACTCTCCGTTGATCCGCTTTGCCACTGCGGGTCCGAAGACACGAAACGCAGCCCCTCTCGCGGTTGTCGGCAGCCCCAGCCCGTCGTCCGCGCTGCCGAAATGCGGCTGGTAGCCCTCCATCTGCGGCGAGAGCCGCTCCCAATCACGCCGAAATTCGGCCGCCTGCGTTCCGCGGGTCGCGAGCGTGCCACGCTCGCTCCCACTTGCTCGGATCAATTCGTCGAGAACCGGAGCGATGTCGGGAAGGAAGGACGCATTCCAATACATTCCGCGGATGAGACTGACGGCCTCGGACCGATCCTGCGCTGCCGCGAACTGTGCGATCTCGCCCGCAAGCTTATTGGCGATGTACCACTCGTTGTCCTTGCGCCAGGACCAGACACGGAAGACGCACACGCGGCGCGCAACATCGTCCTGCGCAGCCGGCGACACGACGTCGTATGGCTGGACGCTGGTGTCAGTGCGTGACGCGGTGATCGTGTTGCAGGAATCGAGGTTTCCCCAGCCACGCTTGGAAACGGTTGCCTGTTGGTTTGCGACGTTTTGAGTGGAAACGGCAAGTGCCCGCTCGGCCTGCGCAACACGTCCCTGCGCCACGCGCAAATCGCCCCGCTGCCGGATCTGCTGTTCCCATGGCTCGTATCGGAAGCCCGCCGTATCGGCATTCTGGGAATTGGCGCGGCGAACAGGCAACACTTTTCTGTTCGGAAGTTGGATGAACAGACACACCGGCCCGAGCGGGCGCGCGCGTAGGTCCTGCGGCAAGACGAACTGGATCGTCCGCTGGTTGCGGCCGCCGGCCTTTGCCACGCCAATCACCTCGGACGTGTCGTTTCGAACGTCGGCTCGATACCTGGCGATCAATTGCGCGCCTCCGGCGCCCAACTCCACGTCCCACGGGTGACTCTTGTTCCACGTCAACGAGACGTTTGCACCCTGTGCCGCGACAGTGGTCCAAACCGTGTCCTTGTCTTGTGCGGCCCCGGACGAGGCGAACAGCAGACAGGCGGTGACTGTCACAGCCACTGCGATTCCACCGGCATACGAACGCAAGGTCATGGCACTACGGTTTCGGGACACCAACGAACGACGTGATATACCCCATTTTCAGAAGCGTCTCGTGACTCAGGCTCGCTGTCAGCGTGATGCGGCTCGAGTACATCGCCTCGAGCATTCCCAGCGCAGGCTCCGCGCGAGGGCCCAGGTCCGGGAGCATTGCCCGTAGCTCCTCGATCGCGAGATCCATCGATTCGCGTTCGATGCGCATCAGCGTTTCCTGAGCCGACGGAGTCCCCTCGCGCCGAAAGCGCTCCGCATCTTCCATGAGACTGGCGCTCGTCAGATACGGCGTCGGGGCGTCGGACTGGAGCCAGCGCCGCAGGCGGCCCCCGTTCGATACCTGTCGTCCCAATGGGAGAAGCCCCTGCTGAAAGAATGGGAGCAGGCGCGACGCCCAGTCTCGAGCGCTTTCCCGCTCGTTCTTGGCGAACCGTGCATATCCGTCCTGCGGATTCCAGTTCAACTCCTTCAGGATCCCGCCTTGGTATTCGCCGTCGAATCCACCAAGGAACGCGGAAGCCGCGTGTACTTCGTAAGTCGCACCATCGTCCACGATGCGAAAGAACCCGCCCATGAACGCCACGGTGCAGGCGCTGACGCAGCTGAGTCCAGCGGGAACTCTGACGGTAGCCTGCATTTCCCGAAAGACTTCGCCGACCTTGATGCCCTCGTCGAGGTTTCCGCCGTTCGAGGCGAGCCAGATCTCATCGTACTTGCGGTTGATCACCTGTCTCAGCCGGGCGGAATCGCCCGAGGAAAAATGCTTCGAGCTCTCGGTGCAGTTTGTGTCTTTGAAGCGCGGGCCACAGTCGCGGACCCACAGGATGGTGCGTCCGTCATCGAGCTTCATGGACGTGAACATCAGAGCGTCGGCGGACGACGCCGGCAGCAGGAGCAGGGCTGCTACGAACGCGATTCGGAAAGCAGCCGTGAGAACGCTGGATGGCCGAAGCATGGTTTCAGACTGTCTTGACGGCCCACGTCCCGTTCGACGACTTGCAATACTTGATGAGCGCTTCGTCCGCCGCCAGTTGATCCTGGACGACGCGACACTCCTGGTCGCCTTCGTTGAACGCAGCCTGGGGTGTGACTGTGCCTTTCAGCGCCGCATTCTCGGGATCCGCGTACGTGTGCGGCATGGCATCGTCGAGGGCCGCCATGATCTCCTTCTCGCGCGCCTGCTGACCCCGCTTGCTCAATTTGCTGTAGGCGGTGCCAGCAATGACGGCGCCTCCGCCGCACAGGGCGAGCGCGAACCCGATCTCGAACGCGCGCTTCCGCTTTGCGGCTTCCGCGGGCGTGAGATTGAGGCGTTTCGCTTCCATCTCGGCGACCTTTTCGCCAAGTTTGACGCCGCCAAAGGCGCCTGCGCCGCATGCGCCAACCTGCAGCAGGCGCTTCCCGAATTGCGCCTCTGCGACCCGCGGCATGGCTCCCACGGTCAGGGCGAACGACAGCATCACTACCAGAGAAGGACGACCGGAAGATCTGAAGTCCATAAATACCGCCCTCGCAGCGTGATTGGGCCCACCACGCAGTTAGAAAAAATGACTAAGCGGACAAACCGCTGCGCGACGCCAGCTGTTGGGCTTGGAAGTGGATTGAATAGCTCAGTTCCAATGGCTTGTCAATGCAAGTGATCGCAACGTTTTCGAAACGGTCTCGTGTCCCCGGCCGCGCTGGTACCGCCGGAGAGGCTTAGCCCTGCCTTCCAATTAATTCCGTCGTTGTTCAGCTTTGGGAGTACCGAATTCGTTATATGCTCCGCGTCAGTGCGGGTCCGAATGCTCAAGCCGATTGTGGGCGTGCTGGACGGAATCAGTCTTAGCCGTCTCATACCCGGCCAGATGTACGACGTGGAAGATGACCTTGCGAGGTATCTGATTACGTGCGGAGCGGCCGAAGAAACAGCCTCCACGCGACCCGCGCTCGTTGTTGCTGTTGACGATCCCTACCTCGCGCACCTGACTGGCGGTATCACCGTGACCCAGGGCAGCCCCCCACCTAAGGACGTCGCCGCGGATCGTCCTCCGAAAGTTAGGCGGCTCCGCAGACACAAACGCCGCTAGCGACGCCAGACGCATTCCCTTTCGCGGCATCAGCGCCGAAGCCAGTCCACGATCATGTCCTGGAGATCGCCATAGATCTGGTCGACGGTAAACGGCCCCTTCTTCGGCGGTGCCAGCGAGTGGTCGCCGTTCTCGACGACGTGCAGCGTGACGTCAGCACTCAGGTGCTCAACAACCGGCTGAAGTTCAGCGGGTGTGCCGAACGGATCACGTGATCCCTGCACAAACAGCATTGGCACACGGATCTTCTCGAGATGTGCCGCTCTGAGCTGGTCCGGCTTTCCTGGCGGATGCAAGGGATACCCGAGCAGGACGAGTCCGCTGATTCCCTTCACCTCCGCCTCGCTTCCTGCCGCGGCGGCAAGATGTGTGGCGATGCGGCCGCCCATCGACTTGCCGCCGATGAACACGGTGTTCCCACGGAACGGACCGTGATTCCGCGCGGCGGAAATGGCGGCGCGATAGCAGGCCTCGAGCTTCTCGGTTCGATCGGGAATCCGACGGCGCTCCTCGGTGTAGAGGAAGTTGAACGTGAGCACATCGACGCCCCTGGAGGCGAGCCCGCTGGCAAACTGAGTGATGAAGCGACTGTCCTGGCCGGCGCCGGCCCCGTGCGCCAGCACGAGCGTCGCCGTCACTCGGTTCTCGCCGGTCTTTCGATAGGCGATCGCGCTGGTGCGCCCGTGTTCGTTGACGTCGATATCCAGTCGATCTGTCACGTGGGCTTTCGCGAAGGGATATCCCTGCCACGAACCACCGAGACACCGAGAAATTCAAATGGTCTGTCTCGGCGGTTCAGTGCCTCGGCCTGCCCGCCGAAGCCTCGGCGAAGGCGGGTGTTCCGTCACAAACAAACATAGTCTAGAAAATCGCCAGCGGGTTCACAGGCGATCCCGTTCCCCCTTCGACCGGCAGCGGCGCGAACGTAATCGCGAATTCGTACCGGTTCAGCCGTCGCGCTGTTGCGGCGGCCTGCTCCAGG
>Ga0114129_10002937_pt1 | contig 23854 bp, 17 predicted proteins | sample RhiMetdeltSRZDD1_FD_80071 | JGI IMG/M metagenome (GOLD analysis project Ga0114129, IMG submission 80071) | Populus rhizosphere microbial communities from Tennessee, USA - Rhizosphere MetaG P. deltoides SRZDD1 (version 2) (version 2) | ecosystem: Host-associated > Plants > Roots > Rhizosphere >...
CGGCCTCACCTACGGCCAGTTCATCAGCGGCCTCAAGCACGCGGGCGTGACGCTGGATCGCAAGAGCCTGTCCGAGCTCGCCGTCACGAGCCCGAACGCGTTCGCGAAGCTCGCCCAGCAGGCCAAGGCCGCGCGCGCCTAGCCGCCACGAACACGAAGGCGCGATCTTCGTGTTGCCTCCGCCATGAATCTGCCGGACGACAAGGCCGTCGCCTCCGCGGTCGCCGCCTTCGATGCGGAGCTCGCGCAGGCCAAGTCGGCCCGTGACGCGCTGACCGTCCGTGACAAGTATCTCGGCCGGAAGAACAGCGTCGTCGCGAGCTGGATGCAGCTCGTCGCCAGCGCGCCTCCAGACCAGAAGAAGACGATCGGCCGATCGGCGAACGAGCTGAAGCAGGCCGTCGAAGCGCGCTGGGCCGCCTACCAGACCGCCGCGGCGAGCGCAGCGCGGCCGGCCGGCGCGATCGACGTCACGCTGCCGGGCCGCGCGCCGATCCTCGGCCACCGCCATCCGCTGACCGTCGTCCGCGACCGCATGGAGGAGATCTTCACGCGCATGGGCTTTGCGATCGTCGAAGGGCCCGAGGTCGAGGACGAGTGGCACTGCTTCGACGCGCTGAACATGCCGGCCGAGCACCCCGCGCGCGATATGCAGGACACGCTGTACCTCGCGACGCCGATTCGGGGCGAATCGGGCCGGGCCGACGATGTGCGGACGCTGCTGCGGACGCATACCTCGTCGATGCAGACTCGCTACATGCAGGCGCACCCGCCGCCGGTCCGCATCGTCGTGCCGGGGCGCGTGTATCGCCGCGACGATCTCGACCTGACGCACACGCCGGCGTTCTCGCAGGTCGAGGGCCTCGTCGTCGGCGAAGGGATCTCGCTCGCCGATCTCAAGGGAACGCTCGTCGCGTTCGCGCGCGAGATGTTCGGCGAGCGGTCGCGCCTGCGGTTTCGCCCGAGCTTTTTCCCCTACACGGAGCCGAGCGCCGAAGTCGACATCAGCTGCTGGCAGTGCCACGGCGCCGGCTGCGCGATGTGCAAGAAGAGCGGCTGGCTCGAAATCCTCGGCTGCGGCATGGTGCACCCCGCGGTGTTCGAGGCGGTCGGTTACGACGCGGAGAAGTACACCGGCTTCGCGTGGGGCATCGGGATCGAGCGCGTCGCGATCCTGCGGTACCAGGTGGAAGACATCCGGTCGTTCTACGAAAACGATCTGCGGTTCCTGGAACAGTTTCCTTATTAGGGACCATGCGTCTTCTGGTCAGCTGGCTGCGCGATTTCGTGGATGTTGCCGCGTCGCCGAAGGAGATCGCCGACACGCTCGGGATGCGCGGCTTCGAGGTGGCGTCGGTCGAGCCGCTCGCCGGTGGCGACGGCATGATCGACTTCGAGATCACCGCGAACCGGCCGGATTGCCTCAGCGTCCTCGGCCTCGCACGCGAAGTCGCGACGGCGTACGACCTGTCGGTCCGCGAGCCGGCGGTCGATCCGGCGTCGCCGCTCGCGCTGAGCGATGTGGCGATCGGCGAGTCCGACCGGCTGCGCGTCACGCTCGAAGACGCCGACCTGTGCCCGCGCTACGCGGCCGCGGTCGCCGACGTGGTCGAGGCGGCGTCGCCGGCATGGATGACGGCGCGGCTGCACGCCGCCGGCGTCCGTCCGATCAGCCCCATCGTCGACGTGACCAACTACGTGCTCCTCGAGCTCGGGCATCCGATGCACGCGTTCGATCTGGCGAAGCTCGCGGGCCCCGAGCTGCGGATCCGCCGCGCGAAGCCGGGCGAGGTGGTGCGCACGCTCGACGGCGTCGAGCGCAAGCTCGATCCCGAGATGCTCGTGATCGCCGACCGCGATCGCGCCCAGGCGATCGCCGGCGTGATGGGCGGCGCCTCGTCTGAAGTTTCCCCCGCCACGAAGACGGTCGCGTTCGAGAGCGCGTACTTCAAGCCGACGTCGGTCCGGCGCACGAGCAAGCGGCTCGGCCTGAAGACGGAAGCCTCGTCGCGGTTCGAGCGCGGCGCCGACATCAACCTCGCGGTGGCTGCGCTGCAGCGCGCGATCGCGCTGATGGAACGCATCGGCGGGGGCCGTCGATCGGGACCGATCATCGACCGCTACCCCACGCCGCGCGGGCCCAGGCGGCTGCACCTGCGGCGCGCACGGCTGGCCCAGCTCCTCGGCATGACCGTCGACGACGCCGACGTCGAGCGCATCCTGCGGCGGCTCGGTCTGGACGTGACGCCGACCGCCGACGGATGGGATGTTGTCGCGCCGACCTTCCGCGTCGATCTCCTGCGCGAGGCCGACCTGATCGAGGAAGTCGGCCGGCACTCGGGCTTCGACAAGTTGCAGGCGACATTCCCCGCCCTCACGACGATCGCCCCGCCGCCCGATCCGCGAATCCCGCGGGATCGGCTCGTGCGGCGCGTGCTCACGGCGGCCGGCCTGTCCGAAGCCGTCACGTTCGGGTTCATCGAGGCGAAGGCCTCGGAGCTGTTCACACCCATTGACGGCGTGGTTGCGATCGCGAATCCCCTGTCGGCGAAGTTCGACACGCTGCGCGCGTCGCTGCTTCCGGGCCTCGTCGATTCGGTCGCGCACAACCGCCGCCACGGCCGCGCCGACGTCGGACTGTTCGAGATCGGGACGCGCTTCACGACCGCAGGCGAGACCCGCGGCGTGGCGATCGCGTGGACCGGCAGCGCGTCGCCGCACTGGAAAGAACGGCCGCGCCCGGTCGATTTCTTCGACGCCAAAGGGGTCGTCGAGCGGCTGTGCGACGCGCTCGACGCGCCGGCCACGTTCGAGAGCGCGGTCATTCCCTATCTCGTGCCGGGTCAGGCGGCGCGCGTCTCGGCGAACGGCGAGCCGGTCGGCGTCGTCGGCGTGATCGCGCCGGCGGTCGCCGAAGCGAGCGGCGCGCCACGGCAGGACGAGATCGTCGCCGCGGAGCTGAATCTCGACGCGCTGTGGCGTGCGCGCACGGAGCGCGCCGATGTCGTGGCGCCGCTCGCTCGCTATCCGTCGGTCGTCCGCGACCTGTCGATCGTGGTCGACGATGCCTTGCCTGCGGCGATCATTCGTGGCACCATTCAGGCCGCCGGTCGAACGACGACGGCGCCGCTCGTCGCGGCCGGGTTCTTCGATCGGTACCAAGGCAAGGGCGTTCCGGAAGGCAAGGTGAGCGTCTCGGTCCGCCTGACGTTTCAGGCGTCCGACCGCACGCTCACGGACGCGGAAGTCCAGCAGAGTTTCGACGCGATCGTGAGCGCCCTCGCGCGCGAGCACGGCGCGGTGCAACGATAACCTCCGAGGCACACATGGCGACGAAGACCGCAACCCGCAGCGTGGAGCTCGAACCCATCGATCGGCTGGAAGAGAAGCTGAAGCTGCTCATCGGCATGGTCGACCGGCTGAAGGCCGACCAGGCGCGCGCATCCGAGGAGAACCAGCGGCTGTCGCGCGAGGTCGAGGGGCTGCGCGGGCGGCTCGCGTCGGCCGAAACGCTGTCGACCGAGCTGTCGGCGCTCAAGGAAGAGCGCGACGTCATTCGCACGCGCGTGAGCGAGATGCTCGATCAGCTCGAAGCGCTGAATCTGTGAACGAAGGCCGCGTCATTCCCGTCGAGATCCAGGGGCAGCGGTACCCGATCCGCACCAGCCTCGATGAGGAGTACGTCGCGCGTCTTGCAGTGTACGTCGAAGAGAAAATGCGCGCGGCCGCCGCGTCGACGCCGAGCGGCGACGCTCTCCGTCTGGCCGTGCTCGCGGCGCTGAACGTCGCAGACGAGCTGTTCCGGTGCCGCGAGACCGCGCGGACGCGCGACGGTCAGATTGCCGAGCGCGCCGAAGAGCTGGAGCGGATGGTCGATCGCGTGCTGATGACATAACAGCACCTCGCAGCCGGCACGCGGCACCTCGCACGCGGCGCCTCGCACGCGGCACGACGCACGTCGCACGCGTTGTGTTCGCTTGCGGGATTGGCCTGGCCGCACGCGAACAACGCTGCACCCGGACTCGCAGCCGCAGCCCGCCGAAATCGCCAGCAAAAAGCAGGAAATCTTGCGAACGGTGATGTGGCACGCGGCTCGCTCTCTGTCGTCCTCATGCTCCAGGACCTCAGGTACGCCGCGCGCACGCTCCGGCGCGCGCCGGCGCTGACCGTCACCGCCGCCCTCACGCTCGCCCTCGGCATCGGCGCCAACACTGTGATGTTCAGCGTCGTCAACGCCGTGCTGCTGAGGCCTCTGCCGTACCGCGAGCCGGATCGGCTCGTCCGCATCGCGTCGGTCAACCGCCAGCGCGAGATCGGCCGGATTCGCGCGACGCCGCTCGACTTCTTCGACTGGCGCGCGCAGGCGCGATCGTTCGAGGCGATGGCCGGCCACGTCGGCACCGGCTTCACCTTCACGGGCGACGGCGAGCCGGAATTGATCGTCGGCCAAATGGTGACCGCCGACTTCTTCAGCGTGTTCGGCGTCACGCCGCTCGTCGGCCGCACACTGTCGGCCGAGGCGTTCGAGCCGGGGCGCGATACCGAGCTCGTGCTCGGCTATGGGACGTGGCAGCGGCGGTACGGCGGCGATCGATCGGTGGTCGGCCGGTCGATCGCCGTGAACGGCCGGCCGTTCACCATCGTCGGCGTCATGCCGCCCGCGTTTCAATATCCCGAGCGGCGCTACCAGCTGTGGGCGCCGCTCGCGTCGAAGACGACGCCCGAGGGTCCGCCGATCAATCGCGCGTCGCACTACCTGCAGGTTGTCGGCCGGCTGCGCCGCGGCGCGTCGATCGAACAGGCGCGGGCCGAGCTGGCGACGATCGCCGCGGGCCTCGAGGCGCAGTTTCCCGACTCGAACCGGCAGCTCGGAACCGACGTGATGTCGCTGGCCGAGGATCTCACGGGGAACGTGCGCCGCGCGCTGCTCGTGCTGCTCGGCGCCGTCGCGTTCGTGACGCTGATTGCCTGCACCAATGTCACAAACCTGCTGCTGGCGCGCGCGCGCGGGCGACAGCGCGAGGTGGCGGTGCGGGCGGCGCTCGGCGCCAGCCGCGCGCGGCTGGTGCGGCAGTTCCTCACGGAGACGGTCGCGCTGTACTCGCTCGGCGTCGCCGGCGCGATCGCGCTCGCCGCGTGGGGCATCGACCTCCTCGTGGCGGTCAATCCGGCCGGCATTCCCCGATTGTCCGAGGCCTCGCTCGACGGCCGCGTGCTCGCGGCCACGCTGATCGCGTCGTTCGCGACGGCCATCGGCTTCGGCCTGGCGCCGGCGCTGACGACGGCGACGCTCGACGTCGCGGATGCGCTCAAGACCGGCGGGCGCACCGGCAGCCTCGCGCCGGGACGCGATCGGGTCCGCGCGGTCCTCGTCATCGGCGAAGTCGCGCTCTCGGTCGTGCTCCTCGTCGGCGCGGGACTCGCGCTTCGCAGTTTCATGCACCTGGTCGACGTCAAGCCGGGCTTCGACGTCGACGATCAACTCACCTTCACCGTCGTGCTGCCGCAGTCGCGCTATCGCGACGCCGCGCAGCAGATCGAGGCGTCGCGGCGATTGACGGAACAGCTGGCGGCGGCCGCCGGCGTCGTCGAGGTCGGCGCGACCACGCACCTGCCGTTCAGCGGCCAGAATCTGGAGAACGGCTTCGAGGTCGAAGGGCTCGTCGTGCCGCCGGGCGGCAACGTGCCGGTCGCCGGCATGCGCGGCGTGACGCCCGCGTACTTCGCGGCGTTGGGAATCGCCGTCGAGAGCGGGCGTGCATTCACGGGGGCCGATCGCGAGAGCTCGATGCCGGTGGCCATCGTCAACCAGACATTCGCCCGCCGCTACTGGCCCGGCCAGAGCGCGCTGGGCAAGCGCGTTCGAGAGTCGGGCGGCGACGCGTGGCGCGTCATCGTCGGCATCGTCGCCGACGTCCGGCACGCCGGGCCCGCCGCCGAGCCGCGGCCGGAGGTCGACATTCCGTACGCGCAGCTCGAACCGTCGTTCCTGACGCGGTGGGCGCGGGGGCTGAGCTTCGTCGTGCGCGGCCGCGTGCCGGCCTCGACGCTGGCGTCCATCGCACGCCGCGAAGTTCATACGGTCGATCCGACGCTGCCGCTGAACGAGGTGCAGTCGGTCGCCGGGCTCGCAGCGGAAACCGTCGCGCAGCCGCGGTTTCGAACAGCGCTGCTCTCGGCCTTCGGCGCGGTCGCGCTCTCGCTCGCGGTCGTGGGCGTGTTCGGCGTGCTCTCCTACTTCGTCACCGAGCGGCGCCATGAGATCGGCGTGCGCATGGCGCTCGGCGCGCGCCCGCGCGACGTCGTGCGCATGGTCGTGGGACGCGGCGTCGCGCTCGCGGCCATCGGCGTCGCTATCGGCCTGGCGGCCGCGGTGCCGCTGACGGGGACGCTCGAGGGCCTGCTCTTCGAGGTGAGTCCCACCGATCTGCCGACCTTCGCCGCGGTCGGCATCGGCCTGACGCTGACCGCGGCGGGCGCGAGCTACCTGCCGGCGCGGCGCGCCACGCGCGTCGACCCGATGGACGCGCTCAGAACGGACTGAGCCGCCGGGCGCGCAGTTCCGTGCGCGCCTTGACCGCGCGTCACGCGCGAACTAAGATCCGTGGAGCGTTTGAGTTCCCTGCTTTGCGCGTGATGGCGGTAGGCTCGTTTGAGCCAACGTTTCATCGAAGAGAGTCGCGATGCTGCGTGGTGTGCATGCCTCTGTGCGAGGAAGCCTGAAGCGCGGCTTTTAGTAGCGGTTCCACCTGCTTACGCAGGTTCATCGACCTCCCCACACGGCAAAGCGGGGCCCTTTTCAGTTCCTCCCAGGTAAAAGGGGCCGCTCCCCTTTACGGATGTCGGCACGCCGCACGTGGCACGACGCACGTCGCACGACGCACGTAAAGCGGACCGGCCCCTTTTACTCGCGGGGTGATGTCCCCCGCGCGCGGCGCCACCCGGGCATACGGGGAAAGGACGTCACGCGTGTTGCCGATCGTCGAGTACCTCATCAACGGCGTGGTCACGCTGGTGGCCGCCGCCGCCGTGTTCGCGTGGTGGGTCGCGAACCGCCGGCGGATCGCCGCCGAGACGATCGGCCGCGCCGAAGAGCAGGCGCTGCGCATCATCAAGGACGCGGAGCGCGACGCGGAGACCCGCAAGAAAGAGGCGGTGCTCGAAGCCAAGGAAAAGGCGCACGAGCTCGTGATGGAGGCGGAGCGGCAGGCGCGGCAGGAGCGCCAGCAGGCAGCCACGCTCGAGCAGACGCTGGTCCGCCGCGACGCCGCGCTCACCGAACGCCAGTCCACAGTCGATCGGATCGAAAAGGACCTCGCGGCGCGAGATCGGTCGCTCGCGGACCGCGAGAAGCAGACCGCCGCCGCCTCGGCCAAGTACGAGCAGCTCGTCGCGCAGCAGCAGCGGGAGCTCGAGCGCGTCGCCGGCCTCACGGCGGACGAAGCGAAGGAGCTGCTCCTCAAACAGATCGAGTCCGACGCGCGGCACGACGCGGCGAACCTGTTGAAGCGTCTCGACGCGGAAGCGCGCGAGACGGCGGTCGATCGCGCCAAGCACTACATCACCGAGGCGATTCAGCGCTGCGCGGCCGAGCATGCCATCGAGACGACGGTGTCGGTCGTCGATCTGCCGAGCGACGACCTCAAGGGGCGCATCATCGGCCGCGAGGGCCGCAACATCCGCGCCCTCGAGCTCGCCACCGGCGTCGATCTCATCGTCGACGACACGCCGGGCGCGATCATCCTGTCGGGATTCGATCCGTACCGGCGTGAGATCGCGAAGCAGGCGATCGAGCGGCTGATCGCGGACGGCCGCATCCACCCCGCGCGCATCGAGGAGGTCGTCCAGAAAGTGAAGGACGAGACCGACGAGGCGATGCGCAAGGAAGGGGCCGCGGTCGCGTTCGAGCTCGGCCTGCACGACCTGCATCCGGACATTCACCGGCTGATGGGCCGCCTGAAGTACCGCACGAGCTACGGCCAGAACGTGCTCGCCCACTCGGCCGAGGTCGCGCGCCTCGCGGGGCTGATGGCGCGCGAGATCGGGCTCGACGCGCACGTCACCGTGCGCGCCGCGTTCCTCCACGACATCGGCAAGGCGATCGATCGCGAGATGCAGGGCACGCACCTCGAGCTCGGGATCGATTTCCTGCGCAAGCACGGCGAGAGCGAGGCCGTCGTGATGGCGATGGCGGCGCACCACATGGACATCGACTGGCCCTCGCTCGAGGCGATGATCGTGCAGGCGGCCGACGCGATCTCGGCCGCGCGGCCCGGCGCGCGGCGCGACATCCTGGAGTCCTACGTCAAGCGGCTCGAGAAGCTCGAAGGCATCGCCGACTCGTTCAAGGGCGTCTCCAAGTCGTTCGCCCTGCAGGCCGGCCGCGAGATCCGGATCATGGTCGAGAGCGAGAAGATCTCCGACGAAGAGGCAGTGTGGCTCTCGAAGGACATCGCGCGGCGGATCGAGAACGAGCTCGAGTACCCCGGCCAGATCAAGGTGACCGTGATCAGAGAGACCCGCGCTGTCGATTACGCGAAATGACAGTGGGGGATCTCACTGAGCGCGCGCTCATCGCGCGCATCCAGTCGCGTCTGCCTCCGGCGCCGGCGTGGATGCCGGTCGGCATCGGCGACGATGCCGCGGTCGTCGAGCCGGAGCGGAACCGGCTCGAAGTCCTCACCACCGACGCGCTCGTCGAGGACGTCCACTTCTCGCGCGCGTTCACGCCGCCCGCGGCGATCGGCCACCGCGCGCTGGCGGTGAACCTCAGCGATCTCGCCGCGATGGGCGCGGCGCCCCGCCTCGCGCTGTTGTCGATGGCGCTGCCCGCCGCGCTGCCGGTCGCCGATTTCGACGCCATCGCCGACGGCTTCGCGTCGCTCGCGGCCGCGCATCGCGTGCACGTCGCGGGCGGCAACCTGACGCGCTCACCCGGACCGCTGACGCTCGACGTGACCGCGCTGGGCACGGTCAAGCCGCGGCGTGCGCTCGTCCGCAGCGGCGCGCGCGCCGGCGACGAGCTGTGGGTCAGCGGCTCGATCGGCGCCGCGGCGGCGGGACTGCAGATGCTGCAGGCTAGTGTAGAGGCAGGCCTTGACGCTACGTCACCTGTAGAGGCAGGCCTTCGTGTAGCGGCAGGCCTCGAGGCCTGCGCTACTCGGTACTTGTTCCCCGAACCGCGCGTCCGGCTCGGTACGCTTCTCGCCCGCAACCGCGCGGCGACCGCCTGCATCGACTTGAGCGACGGCCTCGCCGACGGCGTTCAGCAGATTGCCGAGGCGAGCGGCGTCGGCGCGGCGATCGACGCGAGCGAGCTGCCGATCGATCCCGCCGCGCGCGACTGGTTCGCGTCGCGCGGCCGTGATCCAGTGGACGACGCGCTCGGCGGCGGGGATGACTACGAGCTGCTGTTCGCGGTGCGACCGCGGCTGCGCCATCGCCTCGCCGCGGCGGCGCTGCACGGCGGCGTGCCGCTGCGCCGAATCGGCGTCTGCACGCCCGGCCGCGCGGTCCTGCTCCGCTGCGGATCGATCGAGCGTCCGCTGCCGCGCGGCTACACCCACTTTCAATGATTCGTCTGACGCGCGCGCTCGTCCGCCGGTGGCTGGACGCGCTGCTGCACATCGAAGACACGCCCGAGCGCACCGCGGCCGCCTTCGCGCTCGGCGTCTTCTTCGGCTTCTCGCCGTTCCTCGGGTTCCACACGTTGCTCGGCATCCTGTGCGCGTTCCTCTTCAACCTCAATCGCGTCGCGGTGCTCCTCGGCGTCTACTCGAACCTCCCCTGGCTGCTCGCTCCGTACTACGCGTTCACGACGATCGTCATCGGCGCGCGGCTCACCCACGACCGTATCCCGCGCGGCTTCGAGAGCCAGTTTCGCTCCCTCTTCGAGCTCTCACTTTTTCACAGCGAGTTCTGGCACCGTCTTGGCATTCTGTTGAAGCCATTGCTGTTGCCATACACGGTCGGATCGCTCATCGGGGCGATCGTCCTCGCCGCCGTGGCGTATCCCCTTGCGCTGGCGTTCGTGACAAGTCGGCGGCGGATTCATGACATGATCCACCACAAACACTGACTGTCGAGGTACGTCAGGATTGCCGGTGGGCCTGCAATTTTGTAAATGATCATTTCCGGCTCCGTGTGGCGGAAAGGCGTCGTCACGATCGTGGCCATCGGCGGCTTCGTGTCGCTGTACGAGGTGACGACCCTCGACTCCCGGTACGCGGCGCGGCAGGCGACGTTGCGCGAGACGACCGCGATGCCGTCGCCGGGCGCCCGCCTCGCGTTCAGCGCGACCGCGTACTGCAAGGGGCTGACGACGACGTCGGGCGTCGCGGCACAGAGCGGCGTGGCGGCGGCGGATCCGGAGCTGCTGCCGGTTGGTTCCGTCATCGAGCTCGACTCGGCCGAGGCGCGCTACAACGGCATCTACACGATCATGGACACCGGTCCCGCCGTGCAGGGGCGCCACGTCGACATCTACATGTGGAGCTGCAACGAGGCGCTGCGCTTCGGCCGCCGGCCGATTCACATCGTCGTGCTGCGGCTCGGCTGGAACCCGCGCGCAACGGGACCGAGCCTGGCGGATCGGTTCCTCAAGGCCGCCGACTCCGCGCCGCTGCCGTCCCGCCCGCTGGCCCCGATCGCCACCGCACCCGCTGAAAAGTAGCGCGCCGTGACCAGGCGAACGCGCGTCGTCCTCGGCGTCGTGGGCGTCGCGGTCGCACTCGTCGTAGGCCTCCTCGGCACCGGCGCGTTCATCGTTCTGCGCAACCTGCGGATCACGGAGTCGACGCCGGCGGAAGCGGCGGCGCTGATCGACGAGGCGCGCGCGCGATACACGTCGCGTCCGCCGCTCATCGAGATCGACCCGGTGCGGAAGTCCGTACACATCAACAGACCGTCACCGGCCGAGGCGCGCAAGCCGGTGGATCACATCGAGATCTTCGCGTGGCAGGCGGACGAGGGCAAACTCGTGCGCACGCGCGCGCCGCTGTGGCTGATGCGGTTCAGCATGATGAACGTGCTGTCGCAGTTCGGGCTGACGCCGGACGCCGTGCGCGTGACGGTGGACGACGTCGAGCGCTACGGTCAGGGTCGCCTGGTGGACGTCACGACGCCGGCAGGCGACCGCGCGCTGGTGCTCGTGCAATGAGCGGCGCGGCCGATTGCTTGTTCAGATAGGCATTCGGATCGTGCCGCAGCGCGCCCAGGGGCAGGTACGGCCAGAACGGCCCGAGCTTGCGCCGCACGCGGGCCGCGTAGAACTCGGGAATCTCCGTCGTCTCCCCTTCGATGAATCGCCGCACGTCGCGGTCCGCGTCGAGCAGGCTGCGGATCGTCGAGTGGTACTCGATGCGTCCCCATCCTTCCGACGACGTGGCGCGGATGACGTTCATCGAGCGGGCGATGAGCGGCTGCCGGGCGAGGAACCGGCGGCGGATCGCGCGTCCCGAGAAGCTGAACTTCGAGAGGTCGATCAGGCGATCGTAGAACTCCGGCCACGCGTAATGCTTCGGCCGGACGTTCATCGCGTGGTTGTTGTCGAGAAAATGGAACGGGAACGGCAGCACGCGTCCTTCGCGCTGCAGCGTCAGGTTCAGCGGCGCCGCCTGGCCGAACGCGGTGAGCAGTGAGTACGCGGGGAACGCCACGGGACAGCGATCCAGAAATCTTTTTGTCAGCTCGAACGGCTCCGCGCCGGCGTCCGAGTCGAGGCCCAGGACGAAGTTCACCTGGATGTAGGGAATGTAGCGCGCGATGAGGTTCACGTGGTCGGCGACGCGGCGCACCTTCTGCTCGCCGATGTCGCGTCCGGTGCGCGACTTGTCGCCCATCTCGTACCACGACTCGATCCCGGGCAGGATCGCCTTGAAGCCGTTCTTCTTCAGCCGCTTCAGCCGCGGCTCGGCGAGGAGCGACAGGCTGCTCTCGGCGATCTGCTCGACCGAGCCGGGCGGCACGGCGTCTTCGATCGCGTCCATCAGCTCGTCGAAGCGGACGCCGAAATTGGGATCGTGCCAGCCGACGACCGGCCGCTTCATCTTCGCGCGCAGGAAACGGAGATCGTCGCGCAGCCGATCGTAGGCGAGCGGCCGGTACGCGACGTCCGCGTCGATGCAGAAGCTGCATGTGTACGGGCAGCCGAGGCTCGCCGCCATCGGCACCAGCTTCAGGAGCGGCGCCTTGGCGACGGTCGCCTCGATGAACTTCCAGCGCTCGGCGAGCAGCGGCAGTTCGGTCGGATGGCCGGCGGCGGACGCCTGTACGCCCACCGGCCGGTGCGGCGCGCAGTCCTTCAACACGTCGAGCACGAGCGCTCGATCGGTGAAGCCGAATACGTAGTCGAAGTACTTGACCGCGTCGTCCGGATAGCAGCGCGCGTGCGGGCCGCCGAGCGCCGTGACGGCGCCGCGGCGGCGATACAGCTCGCTGACCGCGTAGGCGAGCTGCGCGGAGCGTGTGAACGAGCTGATGAACACGAGGTCCGGACTGGCCGGCAGCGCCGCCTGGAGGTCTTCGAAGCCGGTGTAGACGAAGAAGTCGACCGTGTGCCCCGCCTGCTCGCACCAGGCTGCCACGATCGGCGGCATGAGGCTCGCCATGTTGGCGTTCATGACCCGCGCCCACATGCTCGAGGCAGGCCCCTGCGGGATGAGGTCGATGATGGCGATTCGCCGTTTGATCACGGGAATGGCGCGTAGGCTACGTTATCCGGCCTGATACTGCAACTGGAACAGCTTGTAATAGAGGCCGCGCGTCGCAAGCAGCTCCTGGTGCGTCCCCGACTCGCGCAGCCGGCCCTTGTGCAGCACCAGGATCTTGTCCATGTCCTGGATGGTCGACAGCCGATGCGCGATCGCGATCGTCGTGCGCCCTTTCATCAACACCCGCAGCGCGTCGCGAATCAGCAGCTCGGTCTCCGTATCCACGCTCGACGTCGCCTCGTCGAGGATCAGCACGCGCGGATCGAACGCCAGCGCGCGCGCGAACGACAGCAGCTGCTTCTGCCCCACCGACAGCGTCGATCCGCGCTCGGCCACGGCGCTCCCGTAGCCGGCCGGCAGCCGGCTGATGAACGCGTCCGCGTGGACCGCCTCCGCCGCGCGCCGCACCCGCTCGTCGTCGATCGACGCATCGCCGAGGCGGATGTTCTCAGCGATCGTGCCGCTGAAGAGATGCACGTCCTGCAGCACGAGGCTGAAGAGCGCGCGGATGTCGGCGAGCTCCATGTCGCGGATGTCGACGCCGTCGATCGCGATCCGCCCGCGCTGCACGTCGTAGAACCGCAGCAGCAGGTTGATCAGCGTCGTCTTGCCCGAGCCGGTGGCGCCGACGATGCCGACGCGCTGGCCGGGGACGACGTCGAAGCTCACGTCGCGCAGCACCCACTCGGGATCGTCGTCCGGCATCGCAGCCGTGACGCGATCGCTGTAGGCGAACCACACGCGCTCGAACCGGATGTGTCCGCGCGCGGCAGGAATCCGACGCGGCGCTGACGGCGACTGGACTCGCACCGGCTCGTCGAGCAGCTTGAAGATCCGCTCGGACGAGGCCATCGCCGCCTGGAGAATGTTGAACTTCTCCGACATGTCGCTGATCGGCCGGAAGAACTGCTGTGAGTACTGCAGGAACGCGACGAGCGATCCGAGCGTGAGCGCGCTCTGCATCACCGATCCGCCGCCGTACCAGATGATGAGCGCCGAGGCAAGGGAGCTGACGACCTCGATCGCCGGATAGAACACCGCGTAGTAGAAGATCGAGTCGATGTTGGCGTCGCGGTGCTTCCGGTCGATCGCGTCGAAGCGCTCGAAGTTGAGCGCCTCCCGCCGGAACAGCTGCACCGTCATCATCCCGGTGATGTTCTCCTGCAGGAACGCGTTGATCCGCGCGATCCAGCCGCGGACGACGCGATACGTATCGCGCACGTTCCGGCGGAACCACTGCGTCACCAGCACGATGAGCGGCAGCACGGCGAACGCGACGAGGGCGAGCTGCCAGTTCATCCACAGCATCACGCCCATGATGCCGACCAGCAGGAACACGTCGCCGAACACGGTGACGACGCCGGACGTGAACAAGTCGTTCAGGACGTCGACGTCGGAGGTGACGCGCGTCATCAGCCGGCCGACGGGATTGCGGTCGTAGTACTTCAGGTCGAGCCGCTGCAGATGGCCGTAGATCGCCATCCGCAGATCGAACATGATCCGCTGCCCCGTCATCTGCATCGTCCAGGTCTGGACGTACTCGGCCGCGAAGGACACGAGCAGCACGCCGAGATACAGGATGGCAAGCTGGCCCAACCCCGCGAGCTGTCCGAGGGCGATGTAGCGGTCGATTGCAACCTTGATCAGATACGGCTGCGCGAGCTGCGCACCGGTTTCCGCGACGATCGCCGCCAGCGCGACGAGCACCTGCCGCCAGTACGGCCGCAAGTACACGAGGAGCCGCCGCATCAGCCGTGCGTCGTACGCCTTGCCGAGGACTTCGTCGTCGTGGACGTCTGCCATGAATGGTCGCTCGGCTCGAGCCTCGCGCTACAAAGAGCCTATCGTAGCGCGACCGCCGCCCTGACACGTGTGGACATCCCACACGGACATGCGGTATGCTCCTGTGGGACAGCCACAGAAGCAGTCATGACCATGCCCAAGGCCGACATTCTTCAGGGCACGCTCGATCTCATGGTGCTGCAGACGCTCGACGCGATGGGGCCGCTGCACGGCTACGGCATCGCCCGCCGCATCGAGCAGGTCAGCGACGACGTGCTGCAGCTCAATCAGGGGACGATCTACGCCTCGCTGCTGCGACTTCAGCAGCGGCGCTGGATCTCGTCGAGCTGGGGCACGTCCGAGAACAACCGGAAGGCGAAGTTCTACGCGATCACGAAGGCCGGACGGAAGCAGCTCGCCGCCGAAGCCGAAAACTGGAACCGCGTCGCGGGCGTCATCGGCCGCCTGCTGCGCCTGGCGCAGGAGTAAGCATGCCGGCCTGGCTCGCGGTGCTGCTCTCGCGTCTCGCGTCGGTCTTCCGGCGCCGCCAGCTCGACGAGGACTTCGACCAGGAAGTCCGCGCCCACCTCGATCTCTTCGTCGACGAGAACATCCGGCGCGGGATGACGCCCGACGCCGCCCGCCGCGCCGCCGTGGTTCGTTTTGGAGGAGTGACGCAGCTCGCCGAGCAGCAGCGCGACCAGCGCGGTCTGCCGTTGGTGGAGACCGCGATTCAGGATCTTCGCTACGCCGCGCGCATCCTGCGCAAATCCCCTGCGTTCACCGCGGTCGCCGTCCTCACGCTCGCGCTCGGCATCGGGGCGACGACCGGCATGTTCTCGGTCGTCCACGCAGTCCTGCTGCGCCCGCTGCCGTTCGCGGAGCCGGATCGCCTCGTGCGCATCTTCGAGATCAATCCGTTGAAGCGCTGGACGCGCAACAGCGCCGCGCCGGCGAACTACGTCGACTGGCAAAAGCAGAGCACCGTTTTCACCGAGATCGCCGCCTACAACGGCGTCGACGACAAGGGCCGCAGCCGGTTCGATCTGTTCGTGAGCGGCGCCGGCGAGCCGCAGCGGGTGAGAGGGCTGGGGGTCAGCGCGAACCTGTTCCGCGTGCTCGGCGTGGCGCCGTCGCGCGGCCGGCTGTTCCGCGACGAGGAGAATCTCGAGGGCGCGCCGCGCACGGTGATCATCAGCCACGGCCTGTGGCAGTCGCTCTTCGGCGGCGATCCGGCGATCGTCGGCAAGCAGGTGTCGCTGAGCGGACGATCGTACGAGATCGTCGGCGTCATGCCGCCGGAGTTCGCGTTTCCGGGCCGCGACGTCCAGGTCTGGCTGCCGCCCGGCTACAGGCCGTCGGTGTTCGTCCAGCTCCGCCGGCCGCACTGGCTGAGCGTCGTCGCCCGACTGCGGCCCGGCGTGACGATCGAGCAGGCGCGCAGCGAGATGAACACCATCGCGGCGCGGCTCGAGAAAACCTATCCGGACACGAACACGCAGATGGGCGTCCGGCTCGAATGGTTCCACGACAGCCTCGCCTACGACACCTCGTCCGCGCTGCTCATCCTGCTCTCAGCGGTCGGCGTCCTGTTCGTCATCGTCTGCGTGAATCTTGCAAACCTCCAGCTCGGACGCGCGGTGAGCCGCAGCCGCGAGCTGGCGATTCGACAGGCGCTCGGCGCCGGGCGCGGCCGGATCGTCCGCCAGCTGCTGACCGAAGGCCTGGTGCTGTCGGCGTTGGGCGGCGCGCTCGGTCTCGTCGTCGCGTTCAGCGCCCGCGCGGCGCTCGCGCGATACGCGCCCGACGTCGTGCCGGTGTTCGCCGACGTCCGGCTGGATCGTGCGGTGATCCTCTTCAATCTCGGGCTGTCGGTCGCCGCGCCGATTCTCTTCGCGCTCATGCCGGCCCTGGGCTCGGCGCGATCGGACACGCTGCAGGATCGGAGCGACAGCGTCAGCCACAAGCGATCGATCCGCGATCTGCTCGTGGCGTGCGAGGTCGCGCTGTCCATCGTGCTGGTGGTCGGCGCCGGCCTGCTCGTCCGAAGCCTGCTGCTGCTGAACCGCGTCGACCCGGGATTCAATCCGTCGCGCGTCGTGGCCTTCAACCTGCTCTTTCCCGGCGCCCGCTACGGCACGGACGAGAAAGCGCTCCACGCCATCGAGGAGGTCGAGCGGCGCCTGCAGTCGATCCCGGGCGTCGCCGCGGTGGGCGCGACGAGCACGCTCGCGCTGCGCGGCTTCACGTACACCTCGGACGCGACGGTCGAAGGACGCGCGGCCGACGACTACGAGCGCGAGCTGCGCCACATCTCGGTCAGCCCCGGCTACTTCCGCGCGCTCGGCACGCGTCTCGTCGCCGGCCGATGGCTCGACGACCTCGATCGGCCGCCGAAGCCGCCGGTGACGCTCGTCAACGAGAGCCTCGCGCGGAAATATTTCCGCGGCGCCGGCGCGTCCGGCAAGCGCATCAGCTTCACCAAGGGCTACGAGAAGCCCGAGTGGCTGACCATCGTCGGCGTGGTCGCCGACGTGAAGCAGGACGGCCTGAACAAGCCGGCCGAGCCGGAGAGTTACGTGCCGCTCGCGCAGCAGACGCAGAACAGCACCACCTTCGTCGTGCGCGGCATCGACGACCCGGCGCTGCTCCTCGGCGCCGTGCGCGAGCAGATCCGCGGCGTCGACAAGGATCTCGCGCTCACCGACGCCACCTCGCTGGACGGGCTCGTCAGCGACTCGCTGGGCGACCAGAAGTTCCGGACGTCGCTGCTCTCGGGGTTCGCGCTCCTCGCGCTGTTCCTGGCGGCGCTCGGCGTCTACGGCGTGCTGGCGTTCTTCGTGTCGCAGCGAACGCGCGAGATCGGCGTGCGCCTCGCGCTGGGCGCGTCGCCGCGTCGGCTGTTCGGCATGGTCGTCGGGCAGGGGATGCGGGCCGTCGTCGCCGGCGCGGCGGTTGGACTCGGCGGCGCCTACGCGGCGGGGCACGCGATCGACGCGCTGCTCTTCGGCGTCAAAAGCGCGGACGCGCCGACCTACGCGGCCGCCGCCGCGATCCTCGCGGTCGTGGCCGCCGCCGCGTGCGCGCTGCCGGCGTGGAAGGCGACGCGCGTGGATCCACTCGTCGCGCTCCGAACGGAATAACACGAAGAACACGAAGACACGACGAAGAACACGAAGACGCTACGGCAGTAAATCATGACGCGGCTAGCTCCTCCTCGAGCAACTGCTTTCGATGCAGCTCCGCGTAGAGGCCTCCTACCCGAATCAGCTGATCATGCGTCCCCCGCTCGACGATGCGGCCTTTGTCGAGGACGAGAATCATGTCTGCGTCTCGAACCGTCGAAATCCGGTGCGAGACGATGATCGAAGTCCGCCGCCGCATGACGTCGCGGAGGCGCGTGAGGATCTCTTCCTCCGTATAGGTGTCCACGGCCGACAGCGCATCGTCCAGGATGAGGATGCGCGGATCGGTGATCACGGCGCGCGCGAGCGCCGTGCGCTGCTTCTGGCCGCCCGACAGCGTGATGCCGCGCTCGCCGACCATCGTGTCGTAGCCTTTGGGAAAGTCGAGGACGTCCTTGTCCAGGCGCGCAACGGCCGACGCCCGCTGAATCCGGTCGTAGCGCGTTGTAGTTCCTGCCCTCTCAATCCCATCGAGCCCGAACGCCACGTTGTCGCCGATCGTGTCCGAGAAGAGAAACGGCTCCTGCGGCACGAACCCGATGGCGCCGCGCAGCACGCTCAACGGGACCTCGCGCACGTCGACGCCGTCGACGAGCACGGTACCCGGCGGCGGATCGTGAAGCCGCGCGATCAGGCTGATGAGCGTCGACTTCCCCGAGCCGGTTGGACCGACGAGCGCGACGGTCTGGCCGGCCTCGATCCGCGCCGACACGTGGTCGAGCACGCGCGTGCCGTCGTAGCCGAAGACGAGATCGCGGAATTCGATCTCGCCGCGGATGGGAGTCCGCCTGAAGCCGGACACGACGTCTGAGGACGCCGTGTCGCGGATCGCCGGCTGGGTGTCCAGCACTTCGAGCATGCGTTTCCACGAGGCCATGCCGCGTTGCAGCATGTTGGTGACCCAGCCGAATGCGATCATCGGCCAGCTGAGCATCGTCAAATAGGTGTTGAACGCGACGAACTGCCCCAGCGTGATGCGGCCGCCGATCACTTCGCGGCTGCCGAGCCAGACGACGACGAGCGCGCCAAGGCCGAGAAAGAACGACATGCTCGGGAAGAAGAACCCCTGCAGCGCGATCAGCCGTCGATTGCGCGCGACGTACTCCTCGCTGGCGGCGCGAAAGCGCTCGAGCTCCGCGGCTTCCTGCCGGTAGGCGCGCACCACGCGCACGCCCGACAGCGCCTCCTGCGTGACGGCGCTCACGTCCGACAGCTGCTCCTGGATCTTCTCGAACCGCTTGTGGATCGCGTCGCCGAAGAACTTGACCGAGATCGACACGAACGGCAGCGGGATGAGCGACAGCAGCGTCAGCTTCGCGTCGATCGACAGCATGAGAACGAGCGCGACCACGAACACGAGAATCGTATTCGCCGCGTACATGATCGCCGGGCCGATCATCATGCGGACCGCGCTCAGGTCGTTGGTCGCGCGCGACATCAGGTCGCCGGTCCGATGCGCCTGGTAGTAGCCGAGCGGCAGCGTCTCGAGATGCGCGAAGAAGTCGTTGCGCATGTCGTACTCGATCTGCCGCGACGCGCCGATCATGATCCGGCGCGTCAGGAACTGGAACACCGCCGTGCCGAGGCTGATCGCGAGGAGGAGCGCGCTGTACTCGGCGAGCTTGCCGCGCGTCACGCCGCGCGTCAGATCGTCGACCGCATAGCGCAGGACCATCGGCGCCGACAGCGCGAACGCCTTGGTCGCGACGACGCACGCCAGACCGGCGCCGAAGGCGCGGCGATAGCGGACGACGTAGGCGAGCAGACGGCGGATCGGCGTCACCGTTCGAGTATAGCCCGTGATATAGAATCCCTTCATGCGCGCCCTGACCGTCGTCGTGCCGGTGCTGTGCATCCTGGCGATCGCGTACCGCTACTACAGCGCGTTCATCGCGCGCAGAGTGATGGCGCTCGACGATTCCCGCGTGACACCCGCGCACCGCAAGTACGACGGCCAGAACTTCTATCCGACGACGCGCTGGGTGCTGTTCGGCCACCACTTCGCGGCGATCGCCGGAGCGGGTCCGCTCATCGGGCCGGTGCTCGCGGCACAGTTCGGCTGGGCGCCCGGCCTCATCTGGATCACCGGCGGCGTGTGCCTCGCCGGCGCCGTGCAGGATTTCGTCATCCTCTGGGCGTCAACGCGCCGCGGCGGCAAGTCGCTGGCCGAGATCGCGCGCTCGGAGATCGGTCCGGTTGCCGGCACCACCGCCGCCGTCGCCATCCTCTTCATCGTCGTCATCGCGATGGCGGGGCTCGGCCTCGCGGTCGTCAACGCGCTCGCCGAGAGCCCGTGGGGCACCTTCACGATCGGCGTGTCGATTCCGCTCGCGATCTTCGTCGGCTTCTACATGTTCGTGTTCCGCAAGGGGCACGTGCGGGAAGCGACGATCATCGGCGTCACGGGGCTCGTGCTCGCGGTCGTGCTGGGGCGGCCGCTCGCGGCGTCGTCGTGGGCGCACTACTTCCTGCTGTCGCGCACGCAGCTGCTGATCGCGTTGTCGGTGTACGGGTTCGCCGCGTCGGTGCTGCCGGTCTGGATGCTGCTCACGCCGCGCGACTACCTGTCGACGTTCATGAAGATCGGCACGATTCTGCTCCTCGTCGCGGGCGTGATCATCGTCAACCCGACGCTGCAGGCGCCGGCGTTCTCGCAGTTCATCGACGGCGGCGGGCCGATCATCCCGGGACCGCTCTTCCCCTTCGTGTTCATCACGATCGCGTGCGGCGCCATCTCCGGCTTCCATTCCCTCGTCAGCTCGGGCACGACGCCGAAGATGATCGACAAGGAGAGCGACATCCGCCCGATCGGCTACAGCGCGATGCTGTTCGAGGGCCTCGTCGGGATCATGGCGATCATCTCGGCGGCTGCGCTGCAGCCGGGCGACTACTACGCGATCAACACGCCGCCCGCGGTGTACCGCGAGCTCGGCATGACGACCACGAACCTCCCGACGCTGCAGCAGGAAGTCGGCGAAATCGTCCAGGGGCGGCCCGGCGGCGCGGTGTCGCTGGCGGTCGGCATGGCGCAGATCTTCGGCCGGATTCCGGGGATGACCGGACTGCTCGACTACTGGTACCACTTCGCGATCATGTTCGAGGCGCTCTTCATCCTCACCACGATCGACGCCGGCACGCGCATCGGACGGTTCCTGCTGCAGGAGTTCATCGGACGCGCCTGGACGCCGTTCGGGCGGACCACGTGGGTGCCGGGCTCCATCATCGCGACGACCCTCATCGTCGGCGGCTGGGCGTACTTCATCTACAACGGGAGCATCAGCACGATCTGGCCGATGTTCGGCATCGCGAACCAGCTGCTCGCCGTTGTCGCGCTCGCCGTCGGCACGACGATCATCATCAACATGGGCAAGGCGCGGTACGCCTGGGTGACGCTCGCGCCGATGTGCCTCGTCGCGACGACGACGCTGACGGCGGGCTTCCTGAGCGTGCGCGACAACTTCTGGCCGATGGCGGTCGGCGCCAACGAGGCGCTGCACGTCCAGGGCTACGTCAACACGACGTGCACGGTCATCATGATGGTGTGCGTGGTAATCATCCTCGCGTCGGCGGCGCGCCGCTGGGTGATGGTGGTCACCGGCCGGATTCCGACGCTGGAGCTCGCGGAAGCCTGAGCGCCCGCTGCGCCTCGCGCGCGAGCCGCAGATACCAGTCGCTCGGCAGCGATTCGCCGTCGGTGTCGAGCGTCACGAAGCGGACGCCGCTCGGCGCCTCCCGCCGCGAGGGCGCGACCTTGAACATCGCCGTGCCCTCGTCGACCTCGTCGAACATCGCGCCGTACAGCATCGTGCTGCGCGCCTCGAGCGCGCGCTCGATCTGGCGCCAGTAGAAGCGTCCGCCGCGCCGCGGGATCGGATTGAACGGCGCCGTCTGCCGCATGTTGTGCCACGAGAAGCCGGGAAACACCACCGGCATGTAATCGATGCCGAGGCGGCGCGTCTCGCCGAGGTCCCCGGCGACCTGGTTCGCATAGAAGCGATCGATCCCTTTTTCGTTGCGGAACCGGCCGACGGTCCACGGGCTCACGACGTCGAGCGATCGATACACGCCCGCCCAGCCCGGGTCCGCCTGCGAGTCCCTCGTCAGCGTGCGCCATCCCGCCGGAACGCCTCCCACGAGCGTGGTCCGATACCGCGGGTTGGGATGGTTCTTGAAGAAGTCGATCAGCTGCGCGGCCTGCGCCGGCGACGCGGGGCGATCGAGGAACCCGAATCCCCAGATCGCGACGACGGGCCTGCCGCGGTGACGGAGGTACATCGGGCTGTCGGTGGCGCGAAGCGTGTCGACGACATACGTCCAGTCGCGCTCGAGCATGTCGACCAGCGACTCGCGCGGGTGGCCCGAGATGTCGTACATGATCGCGAACACGCGCCCGTGCGACTCCGCCGCCGAACGGACGTTCCGCGCGACGCCGTCGCGGAACGCGAGCACCGCCGGATTGTCGAGACGCACCGTGAATCGCTGCAGGAAGACGCCCGAGAGCTCGTACTCTTCCATCCACCGGAAATGGCGATCGACGGTCCTCGGGTTGTAGGCCGAGTACAGCTCAGCGCGATCGCCGCTGGGAAGCACGAGCGGCGTCTGGCATCGCTCGTCGGGCGCGAGCTCCGACACGTCGGGCCACATGTCGACGCGCACCGTCGCGTGGCTCGCGGGCTCTCCGCGGCGGAACCAGTGCTCCCACGCACCGAGCGGCGAGCCGTCGTCGGGACAGCCGAACCAGCCCTGGTAGCCGAACAGCAGCTTGCGATCCATCGTTGCGGGATCGACGGCCGCCGCGCGCGTTTGTCCGATCGATGCGGCGGGCGGCTGCCGAATCGCGGCGAGCGGCAAGTGGGTCGCGGGCCGGCACGCGGCGAGGATCGAGCAGGCGACGAGGAGAAGCGTTTGGAGGCGGCGCACGAATCAAGATGTCGCGTGACAGCCGTCAGAAGCTGAATCGCACTCCAAGCTGCAGCCGGCGCTCGCCGCCGCCGGTGATGATGCGCCCGAAATTCGCGTCCGTCAGGCTCCCCACCGGCTCGCCGAACTGGGGCGTGTTCAGCACGTTCTGCGCTTCGACGCGGAGCTCCAGCGTCGACGTCGCGATCTTCTGCAGGCGGCTCAGGAGCAGATCGAGCCGCTTGATCTTCGGTCCGCGGACGTCGGGGTACGTGCGCGCGCCGGTCCCGAACGTGAACGGATCGGGCTGCCTGAACGCCGCCGTGTTGAACCAGCGATCGAGCGTCTGATCGCCCACGCTCACATCGCCGGCGACGTTGGCGTAGGCGCCGAGTCCGGTCGACACGCCGTTGCTGGCCGTCACGCCACCGATGACGAGCGGCCGTCCGCTCGCGAACGTGCCGATGCCGCCAAGCCGCCAGCCGCCGATCGCGTGCGACACCCAGCCGCTGTTGGCCCACCGCTGGCCCGGCCCGATCGGCAGCTCCCAGATGAAGTACGTGCTGACGACGTGCGTGCGATCGTCTTCGGCAACCGATTTGGATTTGCTGAGATCGTTCGGATCGATCACCACGCTGCCCCGGCTGCCGAACCGCTCGGGCACGGTGTCTTCCTCGCGGCTGATCGTGTACGCGACCTGATACGACAGGCCTCTCGCCGATCGCCGTTCGAGACGGAACGTCACGCCCTTGTACCAGGCGTCGCCGGCCGAGTCGCGGAAGCGCGTCACGCCGGTGTAGTGCGGGAACGGCTTCAGCAGCTGCGACGCGCGCGTGTTGGCCGCCGTGAGCAGCGCGTCGCCCGTCCTGATCACGCCGAAGAACGGGTTCGGCACGAGCGCATCCAGGGCCGTGCCCTGGGCCAGCGACGCGGACGGCACGGCGTTGCGCGACAGGTTCACCCAGAGCTTCTCGTGACGCGTGCCGACGTACGCCACCTCGCCGATCATCTGCCCGGGCAGCTCGCGCTGCAGGCTGACGTTCCACATGTGCGCGTACGGCGTCTCCAGGTCGCGGAACGCCGTCGTCACCGATCCGCCGACGGCGGTGGCCGGCGGCTCGAAGTAGCCGGAGTTGAAGGGGCTGCGCAGCGACGCGCCGGCGGGCGGCGTGTTCGGCGCCGCCGGAGGCGTGCCCAAGCCGACGAGATTCACGGTCGTCGTCGTCAGGAATCCGCCGCCGCCGAGATCGCTCGGCGCCGATCCGATGCCGCCGCTGC
>Ga0114129_10002938_pt1 | contig 23853 bp, 18 predicted proteins | sample RhiMetdeltSRZDD1_FD_80071 | JGI IMG/M metagenome (GOLD analysis project Ga0114129, IMG submission 80071) | Populus rhizosphere microbial communities from Tennessee, USA - Rhizosphere MetaG P. deltoides SRZDD1 (version 2) (version 2) | ecosystem: Host-associated > Plants > Roots > Rhizosphere >...
CTACTCAAGGGACGACCGCTCAGTATTCAGTCAAGCGGATTGGTTTTTCCAAAACTCGATTCCCGTCATCAACTCCCGCTACACCCTGGTGCTGCCATCTGGCTGGCGCGCTGAGGCGGTAACTTTCAATCATCCCAAAGTAGAACCACGAGTAAATGGCTCAACCTTTACGTGGGAGCTTTCCAATCTACCGCCATTACCTCAAGAGCCCTGGAGTCCGAGCATAAGGAATCTGGCAGCGCGGCTGGCCATTAGTTATTACCCGCCCGCAGGACAACCGACGGCCATAAAGACGTTCGTTGATTGGTCGGCAGTTGCCGCTTGGGTCACGGATCTTGGCGACCCGCAGGTCGTGGTCAACGATGCTCTTGCACGCAAAGCTTACGAATTAACAGCCCTGGCAAAAACGGAATTCGAGAAGATCCGTGCCATCGCCCGGTACGTGCAGAATATTCAATACATATCGATTCAAACGGGAATCGGTCGCGGAGGCGGATATCGTCCGCACTCTTCGGCGGAGGTCTTCGCAAAGTCATATGGTGATTGCAAAGACAAAGCAAACCTCATGCGTGCAATGCTCAAGGTGATTGGAATCACTGCGTTTCCTGTGAGTATCTATTCTGGCGATCCCGACTATGTGAAGCCGGACTGGCCCTCACCGCAGCAATTTAACCACTGTATCATCGCGGTAAAGGTCAGTGATCAAACCCAAGCGCCAACGGTGATTCAACACACAACACTCGGTCGGTTATTGATCTTCGATCCGACTGATGGTGAAACACCTTTGGGTGATCTCCCTTATTACCTTCAAGGAAGTTTGGCCCTAATCAATTCGAAAGAGTCGAAAGAGCTGACACAAATGCCGGTAACTCCGCCGGAAATGAATCTGCTCGAGCGGAATGTCGCGCTTGCATTGCGCACCGACGGAGCATTGACCGGAAGTATTCAGGAACAAGCAAAAGGACAGACGGCTGCGCGTTTCCGAACAGAGTTTCGCCGATTGTCACGACCTGAATATAACTCGATGGTTGAAGAGTGGCTTACAGGCGGCGTAGCTGCGGCTACAGTTCAGAAAATAGAACCCGCAGATAATGTAGAAGACGGCGGCTTTAGCTTGAAAATCGAGTTCAGCAGTAACGCGTATGGTCAACTCATGCAAGGTCGTTTGTTGATATTCAAACCGGCTGTGGTTTCGCGGCGCGAAAGTCTCGCATTGACCGCACCTGCTCGCAAACACCCTGTAGTCTTGCGATCTAGCTCATATTCGGAGACGGCAAGATTTAAACTACCAGCCAACTTTGATGTGGATGAGGTACCGGAATCTCTGAAACTTGAGACCGAATTCGGTTCCTATACGACAAGTTATGAAGTTAAGGATGGGGAACTCGTATTCAAGCGATCGTTTTCGCAGCGCGCTATGACCATCCCGGCCGCCCGCTACGATGTTGTGCGCAATTTCTTTGAGCGGATTCGCGCTGCCGAACAAGCACCAGTCGTGTTGGCGCGGAAGCAGGGTTAACCCATTCGGATTGTTCGTTGTCAGGAAAAACTCGATCCCCTTCAGCCGCCGATTAGTCGCGCAATTCCGAAAGCGGCGCCGGCAGCGAGGCTACCTATCAATGCCGTTTGCAATGCGCTGCGGACCGGTCTCGTTCCGGTAAACCTTCCCTTCACAAAACCAAATATCAGTAGTGCTGCCAGTGTGAGAACCACCGAGAACAGTAACGCGACCGAAGCTGTGCTAGCCACGATATAGGGCATGAGCGGAATGAATCCTCCTGCGACGTACGCGCCGGCGATTGTCATCGCACTAATCAAGGCCCGACGAGGATCTGGTTTCTCCAGACCCAACTCAAAACGCATCATGAAGTCGATCCAGTTTTTAGGTTGGCGCTTCAGTGCCTGAACGATGGGCCAGGTTTCGTCCTCACTTAACCCGTACGCTTGAAATACCTCGGCGACCTCACGCATTTCCTCGTGCGGAATCTCTGCGACTTCTCGCTTCTCGCGCTCACGCTCTTTGGCGTAATGTTCGGCGTCGCTCTTCGCGGCGAGATATCCGCCAAGACCCATCGCGATCGAGCCTGCGGCGATTTCTGCCAATCCGGCTGTAACGATGATGCCGGTGGAATTGATTGCGCCTGTTAGACCTGCCGCCAGTGCAAACGGCACCGTCAGTCCATCAGACATTCCAATTACGACGTCGCGAACAACTTCACTCGCCGTAAAGTGACGCTCAATGTGGGGAGTTTGTGGCATCAATTAGCTCCGCAAGCTTTATGTAGATTCGTATGTAAGATCAAAACTTACCGATCAGCATCAAAACTCCAATAATGATGAAGAGGATGGCTGCGATCCGCTTTACCCATTCGAGCGGAACGTAGTTACCAAGTGCTCCCCCAACGATAACCCCGATCGCCGACACAGCCGCCAGCGCCAAACTGGCTCCCAGAAAAACCGCCCATGGCTTTTTGGTTTGCGCCGCCAAGGTCATCGCCGCGATCTGAGTCTTGTCGCCCATTTCAGCGAGGAAGATTATGCCGAAGGTTGTAAGAAGAACGCGCAGGTCCATGTCAGCTCCTTCTGGGTGCGACTGGTTATTCTGTCCAAACTGTACCCTGAAACCGTCGCGGATAAGAAGAGGAAGGCCAAGAGTTGTGACCGGAGTTTTTCCCACCTCGTAACGCTGATTCGTATGTTCTCGACGTTGCAGAATCTGTGTTCCTCAAGCGCACTTTACTGTTAGACTCCGTCATCCATGTCTACCCTCATTGAAGATAAATCCACCTCCAATCTATCCATCCGCACCGAAGCAATCGCCGGCATCACCACTTTCTTCACAATGGCCTACATCGTGGTAGTGAATCCTTCGATTCTCTCAACGCCTGGTACTGGAATGGCTTTCAGCGGTGTGCTGACGGCAACTGTTTTGATCTGTTTCTCCATGACGCTATTGATGGGTGTTTACGCGAAGCTGCCTTTCGCGGTCGCACCAGGCATGGGCATCAATGCGTTCTTCACCTTCACGATCATCTTGACGCAAAAGGTTTGGTGGCAAGTCGCGCTCGGCATCATCTTCTGGGCCGGTGTGCTCTTTTTGCTGATCTCAATCACACCGATCCGCGAAACGATCGCGAAAGCCATTCCCGGTGAATTACGCATCGGGACTGCCGCCGGCATCGGAATATTCCTGACGTTCATTGGTCTGAAGAATGCCGGATTCATTGCGTCAGATCCTGTTACTTATGTTCGCTTGGGAACACTCGACCAGAGGGCTTTGCTGGCGGTCGGCGGACTTGCAGTGACGATGGTCTTAATGATCCGTCGTAACGTTTTCGCCTTTCTCGGCGGCATATTGCTCGTGACTATTGTCGCCTGGGCGATGGGCTTGGTCTCGACGCCAGAACATTTCCTTAGCCCACCTGACTTTCGTACTGTTCTCCTCAAGTTAGATATCTTCGGCGCTCTGCGGCTCGCATTGATACCGGCGATCATCGCCATCCTCTTTACAGATCTGTTCGACTCGATATCAACCTTTATCGGTGTGGCGCATGCTGCCGAATTGCTCGATGAACAAGGTAATCCGAAAAACTTGCGACAAGGACTCATTGTTGACTCGCTTGCAACGCTTGGCGCCGGCCTTGCCGGTACTTCTTCCGGCACCGCTTACATCGAAAGCATAGCCGGCATCAATATGGGTGGACGAACCGGACTTACTTCCGTGTTCACCGCGCTTTGTTTCTTACCTTGCTTCTTTATCGCCCCTGTCGCCGGGATGGTGCCTCCGTTTGCAACCGCGCCGGTGTTAATTCTAGTTGGCGCTTCGATGTTCAAGAGTGTGGGGCAAATCAGGTTCGCAAAGATCGAAGAGGGTTTCCCGGCGTTTCTTACAATCATTCTCATCCCTCTCACGTTTTCAATTACTCAGGGAATACTCTGGGGCTTCATCTCGCACGTAGGGCTTTATCTACTTGTCGGCCGCAGACGTGAAATTCATCCGGTGATGTATGTTCTGGCACTAATCGCTGTAGGGCTTTTGGTGTTGGAACATGTGAAGCTCTAGTTGATTGCCGATTGCCAATTGCCGATTGATGATAATGTCCGATACGCTTTAGCTTGTCGTGACGCACGGTATTAGCAAGTTCGTGGTACATGATTATCGAATCTGGCGGACGTCACGACAAGCTAAAGCGATATCGGACATTAGTTGGCAATCGCAATTGATATCGTCTCCCACTACGCAATTCTTCAAAAGGGGAATTTTCATGTCAGCCCGTAACAAATACCTGCTCGTCCTCTCGCTATCGCTTATCTCGTTTACATTCGCTCAAGCTCAATCTCCTACACCAACCCCACGAGATCAGCGCGGCCTGGGTATCCAGACTTCGCAACCCACAACCTCAAATCAGACCAATCAGCAAGCACGAGAGCAGAAACCTGAGCTGGTTTTACAGACTGGCTATAACGCTTTCGTCGGCGGCACGCGATTCGTTTTCAGCCCTGACGGTCGACTGCTTGCCACTGGCACGGTCCGAAGTACCACCATCAAGCTTTGGGATACGAGTAACGGCCGCGAGCTGCGCGATTTGTCTGCCGGTGGTCAAAGCTCGCCTGGCTTGTCCCCGGTCTTCGCATTTAGTCGCGATAGCCGATTGTTTGCGGCTGCTGCCGGCTCAAACTCCGTAAAGGTTTGGGATGTTACGTCTGGCCGAGAACTTAACGTGCTTGAAGTGTCAACTGCGGGCACCATCGCTTCGTCGATGGGAATCTTCTTCATCGAGTTCACCAATGATGGTCGGATCGTAACCGTCAGCGATGCCATTCGGATTTGGGACGCGACGACCGGTCACGAAGTCCGTTCGCTAACTTTCAACGCGATGGGTATGCCGGGCTTCTTAATGGGAGGCTCCGGATTCACTCTCAGCTCGGACGGAACGCAGTTAATCGCCATTGACCCGTCGGTCGGGCGCGCAGAGATCAAGTTTATCGATCTCTCCAGTGGGCGTGAGGTAAAGTCAATAAAACTACCGGACGAAGACGTACACAGCGGAGAAGTCGTGGTTACGCCTTCAGGCAATGTCGTGGTGGCGGCCATTGTTAAGCAGCGGCTCAAAGTGTGGGAGGCCGGCAATAAGACCACTGAGAAGGAGCTTGGACCAACTACAAAGGAATACAGCTTTATCAAGATCAGTCGCGATGGGCGCTTGATCGGCTTTTCTGAAAACTACAATGTTAGAGTCTGGGACGTAGCGACAGGGCGCGACCTTGCTCAGTTTAAGGTTCCAAACAACGGCAACCTCACCGACCAGAACAACAACAACATAGCGGATTCTTTTCTCAGTTTTAGTGAAGACGGCAAGAAAATTGTCACAGGTGGTTTCGATACTCCGACAATCCTTTGGGATACCGCATCCGGCAAACAACTCGTTCGCATGACTGGCCGCACGAACATGGCCTACAACGTGTTGTTTAGTACCGATGGAACCCGACTCACATCTGGGGGACGCACACGATGGGATCTCCGCACGGGACGTGGCTTGAGAATCGCGAGCGGCGTACCCGATGGATCATTTGGTTGGCCCAGTCCCGATGGTCGTTTGCTCGCATTAATGAAAGTCAGCAGCAGTGTTCTAACGATTGCCGAAGCATCATCCGGTCGCACAATGTACACGCTAGCTCCCGCCGGCAATGTTGGCACAGTGCAAAAGGTTCGCTTCACAGACGATAGCAACATGCTCATCGTTACCTACAGCGCCATCTACGATCAAACGGCGAAAACTACGACCCCCGGAACGTTGCCGGGAGTCGGCAGCCAAATCAAGATTTGGGACATGAAGACTGGAAGCGAGGTGCGCACGCTTGCCCAGAATCAAGTGCCGGCCGAAGTGACACCAAGCAACGATGGCCGCGTAATTGCGCTAATCGAAGCCATGGGACAAGTCTCTCTTTGGGACGCACAATCGGGAACCAAAATCCGTGATCTAACATCGTCGCCGATGAGCAAGATGACGAATCTGGGCGCAACCATGGGCACGTCGAGGTCCGGAATGCCATCCATGCCAAACATGGCTGACATTGCATCGATGATGACAGAGGTGATGGGCACTATGGCGGCAGGCACGATGGGCCGTAGTACTACATCCTTCAGTTTTAGCCCTGACGGTCGAGTACTCGCGGCTGGAGGCGTGGAATCCAAGGCCAACGTTGACATGGCCGCGTTAATGGCCGGAGCAACCGGGCAAAAGCAGAAAGGTCAAAAACAAAAACCACCAACGGATCCTCAAGACATCATGAAGGATTTGAAAGTTGAAGTGACTGGTAGGATTGTCTTGTGGGACGTATCGACAGGTCAGGAGATCGCAACTCTGCGGGGCCATGGCAAAGGTGTAACTAAAGTAGCGTTCAGTCGCGACGGAAAACTGCTTGCCTCAGCCGCCAGCGACAATACTATTCGGATCTGGGACGTCACATCCCAGCGCGAGTTACGAACACTCGTTGGCCACACTGCAAGTATCGATTCGATGGATTTCAGTCCTGACGCGCGACTGCTTGCTTCGGCAAGTGAAGACGGCGGCACTTTCCTGTGGGATACGAACACGGGTGAACATTTACTTACGCTGGTCTCACTCGACGACGGCGGCGAGTGGATGGGTGTCACACCACAGGGTCTCTTTGACGGCACGCCTCCGTCCTGGAATCAGATACTCTGGCGTTACGATGGCGACACTTTCAATGTAGCCCCAATCGAATGGTTCTTTAATGAGTTCTACTATCCCGGACTCCTCTCAGATGTCTTTGCCGGAAAGCGACCGAAAGTCGCAGCCGATGTTTCAAAGAAGGACCGCCGTCAGCCAGTAGTTAAGTTGTCACTGAGCGGTGACCAACCCTCTGAAACTGGCATAGCCCAACGAACAGTTAAAGTGAAGATAGACGTGAGTGATGTGGGCAGTGGAGCTCGTGACATTCGACTGTTCCGCAATGGTTCGTTGGTGAAAGTCTGGCATGGAGACGTTCTCAAGGGACAGAATGCAGTTACCCTCGAACAAGAGATTACCGTCACGGTTGGTCCAAACCGTCTCGTTGCGTACGGCTTCAATAAAGACAACGTAAAGAGCAAAGATGCTCCGCTCGAATTAAAAGGCGCGGAATCACTTAAGAGAAAGGGCACCGCTTACATCATCGCGGTTGGCATCAACGATTACGCCAACAATCAATACAACCTGAAGTACGCAGTGGCCGATGCGCAGAGCTTTGCGGATGAAGTGCGCGCGCGACAAACCCAAACCGGTCTTTTCGATAAGGTGGAGGTTGTTTCGCTGCTTAATGAGAACGCGACAAAAGCGAACATACTGTCTGCTTTGAAGCGATTATCTGGCGAACCCGGTGTACCGACATTGAAATCTACCGGATCTGATGCGAGCCTGAAACGGATCGAGCCCGAAGATAGCGTGATCATTTATTTTGCCGGTCACGGCACCGCTCAGGCCCAACGCTTTTACCTAATCCCTCACGACCTCGGTTATACAGGAGACAGAACTAAGTTAACGCAGAGTGGCTTGCAGGAGATCTTGTCACACAGCATCTCAGACCTCGAGCTCGAGGAAATGGTTGAAGGTTTAGACGCAGGCCATCTCCTCCTCATCATCGATGCATGTAACTCAGGTCAGGCGCTCGAGGCAGAGGAGAAGCGCCGGGGACCAATGAACTCGAAAGGTTTGGCACAACTGGCATATGAAAAAGGGATGTACATATTGACAGCCGCGCAAAGTTATCAGGCGGCGCTCGAAGCGGCACAATTGGGCCACGGTTTACTTACTTATGCGCTGGTCGAAGAGGGTTTGAAGACCGCGAAGGCCGACACAGAACCGAAGGATGGAATTATCATCGCGCGTGAGTGGCTCGATTTCGCGACGGACCGCGTCCCGCTTATGCAGGAAGAAAAGATGAAGCAGGCGCGTGGAGTCGGTTTGGCGATTGCATTCACTGAAGGCGAGAAAGATGTACCAGAGCAGAATCGTACGGTGCAGCGACCGCGGGTGTTTTATAGACGAGAACTCGAAGCTAATCCTCTGGTAATTGCCAAGCCGTAAAGCAGATCCAGGAATTCCACAGATTACACGGATTCCTATTTCGGATTTCGGAATGCGGATTTCGGATTTCGTTTCAACAAGGGTTTTTTGTTGTCATTAACGTTGCCGCTTAGCAGAACGGTTCAAAGCACAGCCGAAACTTGTGGAAGACGAAATCCGAAATCCGCATTCCGAAATCCGAAATAGGAATCTGTGTAATCTGTGGAAATCGGTGGATCTGCTTCGCCACACATTTCTAATATGACCGCTATTGGCAAACCGATCCCTCGTAAAGAGGGACGGAAGAAAGTCACGGGTCAGGCGCTTTATGTCGACGACATCTCGTTTCCTGAGATGCTTCATGGTGTGACTGTCCGCAGTTCAGTTCCGCGCGGAATAATCAAAAACATTTCATTCGGCGGCAGTATTCCGTGGGACGAGTTCACTATCGTCACTGCAAAGGATATTCCCGGCGCAAATCATGTCGCTCTAATTCTCGAGGACCAGCCATACCTCGCCAACGATCGAATCAATCACCCGGAAGAACCTGTAGTTCTGCTCGCTCACCAAGATAAGTACCTGCTGGAAGAAGCACGTCGACACGTTTCGATAGAAGTCGAGGAGCTTCCGGCGGTCTTTACGATTGACGAGTCACTGGCACAGAAGGAGATTGTTTGGGGCAAAGACAATATCTTCAAAACCTTTCGGGTTAACAAAGGAGATGTCGACAGTGCGTGGGCCGATGCTCACCTGATTGTTGAAGGCGAGTACGAAACTGGCGCCCAGGAGCAACTCTACATTGAAAACAATGGAGCAATTGCGATCGCCAATGCGACGGAAGGCGTAACGGTTTGGGGATCGATGCAATGTCCCTACTACGTTCACAAAGCTCTCGTGAAGCTATTTGCATTGGCGGAAGAAAAGATTCGCGTCATCCAAACGGAAACCGGCGGAGGTTTCGGAGGTAAGGAAGAATATCCTTCCATGATCGCAGGACACGCGGCGTTGCTCGCGTGGAAGGCTGGTAAACCTGTGAAGATCGTCTATGACCGCGCGGAAGATATGGTGGCTACGACTAAGCGCCATCCTTCGCGAACGCGTCACCGGACAGCAGTCGACAAAGACGGAAAACTTCTGGCTGTGGAGATCGATTTTGTTATCGACGGGGGAGCGTACTGCACGTTGTCGCCGGTGGTCCTGTCTCGAGGCACGATTCACGCAGCTGGTCCATACTTTTGTCCAAATGTTCGCATTAACAGTCGTGCCGTAGCGACCAATTATCCACCCCACGGTGCATTCCGAGGTTTTGGGGCACCTCAAAGCATCTTTGCGCTCGAACGTCATCTCGACAAAGTCGCCAAAGAGTTTGGTCTGACGCCTGCTGAATTTCGGCATCGTAATTTCATCCGTGAAGGTGAAACCACGGCGACCAGTCAGGTGATTCGCGAGCGTGTAGACATGGAAGGTTTGTTGAACCGGGCGCTCGGGCTGTCTGACTATCATGCGAAGCGACAACGTTTTGCACAGGAGAACGAGAACGGCTCAAGTCGTGTGAAACGCGGGATTGGTTTTGCCTCCTTCATGCACGGTGCGGGCTTTACAGGTTCGGGTGAAGTTTATCTGCAATCAGTCGTGAGCGCTGAGGCCACCAACGAGGGTCGGATTCGAGTATTTGCAGCAAGCACAGAAATTGGTCAGGGTACCAATACGATTTTTTCGCAGATCGCTTCCGAAGCGCTCGGTATTGATTTCGATCTGATTGACGTTGTGCAACCTGACACCGGCAGCGTGCCAAACAGCGGGCCAACGGTGGCGTCTCGAACTGCAATGGTAGTTGGAAAACTTGTAGAGTCAGCAGTACTCGGTTTGAAACAGACACTCATCGGTGCTGGGGTGTTGAAGGATTCGTACAATCAAGATGAGTTTAAGAAAGCGTGTGCGGATTACATCGCGAAGTTTGGTCCTTTGCGATCATCGAGCAAGTATCAACCGCCGCCGAACGTTCACTGGGACGATGAACAGTATCAAGGCGACGCGTACGGCGCTTTTGCCTGGGCTGTCTATGTTGCTGAAGTTACGTTTGATGAACTGACTTATGAAGCGCACGTAGCGGACTTCGTCGCGGTGCAGGAGGTTGGCCGAGTGATCAATCCCGTTCTCGCTGCGGGACAAATAGAAGGCGGAGTGGCCCAGGCTATCGGGTTCACACTCTTCGAGCATGTCGTCTGGCAGAACGGACGGATGGTCAACAACCAGATGACGAACTACATCATTCCAACTCCGGCAGACGTTCCGCCGATCAGGGTGTACTTTGAAGAGAACCCTTATGCGTACGGACCTGGCGGCGCAAAGGGAATTGGCGAGTTGCCGATGGACGGCGCGGCGCCCGCAATTCTGAATGCGATTGAGAATGCAACGGGCGTTAGTTTTAACCGCATACCTCTGATGCCTGAAAAAATGATGCGAGAGTTTGTCGGCACATGAAGCAATGACCCAAACGGGTTGTGGAAAGAAGTGATTGACTGTTGATAGATTGCAGGTTAGGAAGGGCGGTTTACCGAACCTTGAATCATAACTTTCACATCCATTTGCGTCGGGACGGACTTACGACATAGGACTATGGCTTCGAGTAACACGATTACAGTTAGATTAACCGTCAACGGAATAACCCACGACCTCGAAGTCTATCCCATGGCGCGTTTGCTAGACGTCTTACGCGAACAACTCCGCTTGACAGGAACGAAAGAAGGTTGCGGTGAAGGTGAGTGTGGTGCTTGCACAATCTTGCTCAATGGAGAGATCGTCAACAGTTGCCTTGTTCCGATTGCACAGGTGGACGGAGCTGAGATCAAAACAATTGAGGGTGTAGCAGTTGGCGATCGGCTACACTCGGTTCAGCAGGCCTTCGTCGAACACGGAGGTGCGCAATGCGGGATCTGCACACCGGGGATGGTTCTGGCGGCGGTCGATCTGTTGTCGCGCAACCCTCAGCCCACTGACGACGACATCCGCGTTGGCCTGGCTGGAAACCTGTGTCGTTGTACGGGGTATATGAAGATTTTTGAATCTGTAGTTCGCGCTTGCCAAAAATGACGAGTAGCACATGAGAGGCTACATTCCTGACTACCAATTCATTACGCCCGATTCTCTCGGTGAAGCTCTGTCGCTGCTCGCCAATGAGCCACAGAAGTGGAAGCCTTTTGCCGGTGGAACCGATTTGATGGTGCTACTTGAAGCCGGCAAGCTTACTCATCGAAACTATCTGAATATCTGGCCGCTAAAAGAGCTGCGCCATGTCGCCGTCGACGAATCTCATGTAACACTCGGCGCTCTCACGACGTACACTGACGTTCAAGCAAACCCCGTTCTCCGTACGGAGTTTCCGATGCTTTGTCAGGCGGCAAGTGAGACAGGCGGACTCGCGATTCAGAATCGAGGCACACTGGGCGGCAACATTATCAATGCGTCACCAGCCGCTGACTCTCCGCCAGCGTTGCTTGCTTACGATGCGCAACTCGAACTCTCATCGAGCCGCGGTGCGCGCTGGATCGCGTATAACGGCTTTCACACAGGTTACAAGGAAATGGGCATTCGTGACGATGAGTTGCTCACGCGTATCCGGTTGCAACGGTCACCTCGTCCTTTAATTCATTACTATCGTAAAGTTGGAACTCGCAAAGCCCAGGCGATCTCTAAAGTATGTCTTGCCGGTGTTCTTCTGTTACGTGAAACTGAGGTTGAGGATGTTCGTATTGCTCTTGGTAGTGTCGCACCCATACCACTGCGATGCGTACTAACTGAAGACGAACTGCGCGGTAAAAACCTCAATCCCGCACTTATTCACACTGCGGTAAGAGAATTGGCCACTGAGATCTCACCGATTGACGACATTCGATCAACGAAAGATTACCGTTTGCGCGTGTCACAAAATCTACTTGCTGATTTTCTAACGAGACCTCAATAATTCAGTACCGTTTGCGGTAGCAAATGGTTTGGTGCCTGATTGAGTTTTGACCATTCGCTACCGCGAACGGTACTGAGTAGATTGGAGAGCCGAATGACAAATTACCCTGCTGACATCCCTTTTAAGCGTCGCGCCGTGGAACCGATGAAGTGTTTTAAGGAGGGATTCAACCTTATCAAGGATCGGTATTGGTTTTTTATAGGCATGTGCTTCGTTGCAATTCTTGTCGGTAGCGCGGTCCCCTTTGGAATCCTCATGGGACCAATGATGTGCGGCCTCTACATGACGTTCTTTCTTAAACGGCGGGGGCAGCCGATTGAGTTCGGCACCTTGTTCAAAGGATTCGATCATTTTGGTCAAAGTGTAATCGCCACGCTTATACACGTCGTACCGATCGTAATCATCGTCGTGCCGGCGTACTTATTCTTTTACATCGGCTTTGTCCTAACGATTGCGGTAAGCGGTAATCAGCGCGAACCGGATCCAACCGCGCTCTTCGGTTTTCTCGGATTCATGGTTTTGTTCTGGTTGGCGATTGTCGTCCTCATTATCGTCATTTCGATAGTCTTCACTTTTTCCTACCCATTGATCGTTGATCGCCGCCTGCAGGGTATTGACGCAGTGAAGTTAAGTGCGAGAGCGGCGTTGGCAAACTTCTGGAGTTTGCTCGGACTATCGCTGATGAGCGGGCTATTAGGATTTGTTGGTGTGCTCTTTTGTTATGTGGGTGTGTTCTTTGTTTTTCCAATTTCTTATTCGGCGCTCGCTATCGCCTATGAGCAAGTATTCGGCATTAGCAACACACCAGCTCAGACAAACCTGCCGCCGCCACCTCCGGTTTTTAGCTGAATGTAATGAAGCCTGAGGTAATCATTCGTGGACAGAACGTGGTGATGCCAGACCGCGTTGAGGCAGCTGCGATCCATATCAAACAAGGAACAATCGTACGCGTTGGTGCTTACGATGACCTGTCATCTGATTGCGAAGTGATCGATGCCACCAACGGCTCTATCATCATGCCGGGACTGGTCGATACTCACGTCCACGTCAACGAACCCGGACGAACAGAGTGGGAGGGCTTTCGCACTGCAACTCACGCGGCTGCTGCTGGCGGAACGACCACGCTGATTGACATGCCGCTGAATTCAATCCCACCGACGACGACTGTTTCCGGATTCCTTGCAAAGCTCGAGGCCGCCAAAAACAAGTGCTGCACTGACGTTGGATTCTGGGGCGGCGTTGTGCCAGGCAATACGGACCAGCTTGAGCCGTTATATCGCGCAGGAGTGGTGGGCTTTAAGTGCTTTCTGATTGCTTCGGGCATTGATGAGTTTCCGCATGTTACTGAAGAAGATTTAAGAAGCGCGATGCCTGAACTCGCCCGTCTGGGGGCGCTGCTGATCGTTCACGCCGAGCTCGCCCATGGTAACGGCTCCGTTACGGATGAGAATAACGCTACACATTACAAGACATTTCTTGCGTCACGACCGTGTGGTGATGAAAACTCCGCGATCGACTTGATGATCCGACTAAGCCGGGAGTTCGGCACGCGCGTTCATATTGTTCACTTGTCTTCTGCAGAAGCATTACCAATGCTGCAAAGTGCAAGAGCCGAAGGCGTGAGAATCTCCGCAGAAACATGCCCGCACTATTTGCATTTTGCTGCAGAAGATATCGCAGACCGCTGCACGCAGTTTAAATGCTGCCCGCCGATTCGTGATCGGCAAAATCGAGAACAACTCTGGGATGGTCTTCAACAAGGCACAATCGAGACGGTCGTGTCGGACCACTCGCCCTGTCCGAGCGAGATGAAACTCCCGGCCGAAGGTGATTTCATGCGAGCCTGGGGCGGCATCTCATCACTCCAGCTTCGCTTACCGATAGTTTGGACTGAAGCTCGGCGCAGAGGGTTCTCGTTGTTGGATATCACGCGTTGGCTTTGCTATGAACCCGCTCGTTTGGTCGAGCTCGACCAATGCAAAGGATCGATCGCAGCAGCTCAGGATGCAGATCTAGTTATTTGGGATCCGGAGGCAGAAGTCACCGTGAGCCCTTCAGCCCTCTATCACCGGCACAAAATTACCCCGTACAGCGGAGAAGTTCTTTTTGGCGTTGTACAAAAAACTTTCCTGCGCGGCCAAAAGATATATGATGGCGGTGAATTCTGTTTCGAGACAGCGGGCAAGTTCTTATTACGCCAACGCGACTCGATAGTAACCAAGGGAGTCACCGATGCCAGACATTGAATGGGCCAGCAGTGAAGATGTACCCGCCAGAGAAAAATTTGGCGGTACTTTCAAAGTACGCACGCTATGGGAAGCTGCAAAGGGAGCGAAAGCGCAAGTGGTTGAGATCGCGCCGGGTGGCTGTTGGGAAGGCATCGACGTGCACGAGCCGGGCCCTGAAGAAGTCTATGTAGTTTCAGGGGTCTTCAACGATGGCATAAGAGATTATCCGGCCGGAACTTTTATACACAACGCCGCCGGATCTTCGCACGTCCCACAGTCCAAAACAGGCTGCACGATATTCATCTTCTATCCTGAAGGCTGAACCTAGCGGATGGATTTTATTAACCTCATCGATCTCGCATCCGATCGGCTCGGCGGGGCTGTGCTGCTCGCCAACGACGAATTCTTTGCTCCGAAAGATAACTTATTGAAATCAACCAACCCCGTTTTTCGTGAAGGCGAATACACGGATCGCGGGAAATGGATGGACGGCTGGGAGACGCGCAGGCGCCGCACCCCTGGATTCGATTGGTGCATCATCCGACTGGGTCAGCCGGGTATAGTACGAGGCATTGTCGTTGATACGAGTTACTTCCGGGGCAATTATCCGGAACACTGTTCGCTCGAAGGAGCAACGTTCATTGGGTTGCCGACTGATGACCAATTGATGTCTGAATCGGTTGGGTGGATACCGCTACTACCGCAAATGCCGCTGACGGGCGATTCGCAGAATTCATTTGCTATCTCGTATCAAGAGCGCCTTACGCATCTGCGTCTGAAGATCTATCCGGACGGCGGTGTGGCCCGACTCCGGGTTTATGGAGAGGTCGTCTCAGATTGGTCTGCTATTAAGAGCAGAGGTGGCGAAGTGGACCTTGCTGCTGTTGAAAACGGCGGCGTCGTGCTGTCGTGCAGCGATATGTTCTTTGGCCATCGCCATAACTTAATCATGCCGGGCCGTGCTACAAATATGAGCGATGGGTGGGAAACGAAGCGCAGGCGTGGACCAGGACACGATTGGGTGATCATCAAGCTGGGCACGGCCGGCGAAATCCGACGCGTTGAGGTAGACACGTCACACTTCAAAGGCAATTTCCCGGAAAGTTGTTCGCTCGAAGCCACGAAGAGCGAAGGCGCTGATGCCGAATCATTGTCTGCCTTATCGGTTGTCTGGAGAAACGTGTTGCCACGCACGAAATTGCAAGCACACACACGGCACATCTTCGCAAACGAGTTACAGAACGTTGGTGTAGTTAGTCATTTGCGATTCAACATTTTTCCTGACGGCGGGGTTAGCCGCTTGCGCATTTACGGTAGGCCGGCGTAGCGAATCAATCTGTTGGAGATTTGAGCGTGACACGCGATATTCACTGGCTCAATTTGCTGCCACGTGATGACGCTATTAAACAGTTAAAGTCGTGCTGTGGTTCAGATCGCTGGGCAGAGCAGATGGTGAATCGCCGGCCTTTCACGACGTTTGATCAGTTAGCAACTACAGCAGATGACGTTTGGCGGTCATTAACTGCGGATGATTGGCTCGAAGCTTTTCGCGCCCACCCAAAGATTGGAGAGAAGAAGGCTGTCACTGCGACGTCTATCCAATCGCAACACTGGTCTAACAGCGAGCAAGCAGGAGTTCAGAACGCTTCAGGTGAAACCGCGGCGTCGTTGGCGACACTGAATCGCGAGTACGAAAGCAAATTCGGCTACATCTTTATCGTTTGTGCCACGGGTAAATCGTCCGATGAGATGCTGGCAATCTTAAGACAGCGAATGAAAAATCAGCCCGCGAAAGAATTGCGAATTGCAGCCGCGGAACAGGCTAAGATTACGCAGTTAAGATTGAAAAAATTGATCGAATAGGTCTTTGACCTTAGGTCTTCGGCCTCCATTTGTCGGGCCAACAAAGACTGAAGTCCAAAGACCAAAGACCGAGGCACCATGAGCACCATCTCCACCCACATCCTTGATACCTCGCGCGGCGCTCCGGCGCAAAGCGTTGCAATCTGCCTCGAGGCACAAAATACGGACGAGACTTGGACTGAGTTAAGCCATGCCTGGACCGATGAAGATGGGCGCGTGAAGCCATTCTTTTTGGTCCACCAGCCATTAACCGCCGGAGTCTACCGGCTTGTATTCGACATTGAACCTTACTTCAGCACCCTGGGAGTGGAGTCGTTTTATCCACAAGTTACGGTTGTCTTCAAGGTCGGTGACGATGCTCAACACTATCACGTGCCGCTGCTGATCAACCCATACGGCTACTCGACGTACCGCGGCAGCTGAACGAGTACGCTTTGGAGTGCGGTGACTTGTCACCGCTTTATAACGGGCACCTTGGTGCCCGTCTTTGCGATAGATTACTGGATATACGATGCGTCGCTACAAGTCGCGACATATGAAAGCGGTGACAAGTCACCGCACTCCAAAGAGTAGTACATCGCGATGATTCTGGATCCAACTCTTTCGGAATGGCTCAATCTTGCATTGCGGTGGACGCATGTCTTTGCTGCAATCATGTGGGTGGGCACGACCTACTACTTTACCTGGCTTGATGCGCGGTTAACGGAAGAAGAAAAGGCTGCAGCGAGAGGTAACGCAGCCCAGGTTTGGATGGTGCATAGTGGCGGCTTCTACGTGGTCGAACGTCGAAAAGTGCCGGACATTTTCTCCCGCACACTTCACTGGTTTCGTTGGGAAGCAGGAACTACCTGGCTCAGCGGAGTGGCGCTGCTCATCGTTGTCTATTACCTCGGCGGCGGAGCTTTGATCGACTCTGATGTCAGAGATCTAACCCTGGGGGGCGCAATTGCCATAGCAGTGGGCGTGATCGTCGCTGGGGGTTTTGTTTATGACGTGATGATGCGGACGCCACTCATTCGAAACGAAAAGCTATTTGCGCTTATCGCTTATCTCTTGATTGTCGCGGTATCTTATGGTCTTTGCCAGATGCTAAGCGCGCGAGCAGCGTACGTTCACGTCGGTGCGTTGTTCGGGACAATAATGGCAGCGAATGTTTGGATGCATATCCTGCCTGCGCAGAAACGAATGATTGCCGCGTTGAAAGCGGGCGGACGGCCGGACCAGCATCTGGCAGCGCAGGCGAAACTGCGCTCTAAACAGAACACCTTTCTGGCTGTGCCCACTACATTCATCATGATCAGCAGTCATTTCCCGGGCGTGACGTATGGACAACGGTATAACTGGCTTATCTTGTCTATCCTGATTCTCGTTGGCTGGATCGCGGCGAAGTTCATTCGCCGAGCATAATTCTTTTAATCTTCGCTGCCCTGCGCTTGTACATTTCTGTTTCTTCAGAGCCTGCTGAATGCCGCGTCACTCTTTTCTCAAACTTCTAGAACAACTCGATGAATTGAAAATTCCTGTTGGCATTCATCGGGCAAAAACGATCGCGCATCTTCTAGTCCGCCTACGAAAACAAACGATCACCGACGCCGATGCGTTGATGGGTCTTCACGAGACGTTGCTCTTTCTTCGCGCGTACCCCCAATCACCGCGCGTCCTTCGAGAAACGGAGCTTGTTTTGCGCGAGTTTCCGAAGTGGGTAAAAGAAGCGGCAATTCAAGAAGTCGATCTCAATGCTCTCGATCATCCGGAGATTTCGGGAATCGCCGGCCGAACGGTTATTGACACGTTCAGCTATTACATCGTGCGTGATTTGGTGGCTCGGTTTCCACGGCAAGTCGAGTTCTATTGGGATTGGTTTGAAGATGAAAACCGGCTGGGAGAAACATGGCCACGGTTCATGCCGCTGTTGGAAGAAGATGCTTTTGTCGAGGCAAACATTCCGTATCGAGCGTGGCTGCGTGCCGCCAGAGGAAAAATGTCGGAAGTGCCGTGGTTGATTGAGCGATTCAATCAGTTGCCGATGAAGGTCTCGGCAAAAGCCGAACTGTACGATTCGCAAAAGCTCTATGTGCAATGGACCCCGCCGCATCCGTCGACGCGAACGGGAATGCGCCTTCCTTCGAAACTGCGGAGCGGACAGATCTTTTATCATCGCGAACCATTGCTCCAACGGCGTGACATTTCCTTTCTCGACGAGATACGCAAGCCGGCTCCACCCATAGAAAAGCTCTCAAAAAGTGATGGACAGACAGTCTTGAATTTGGCCCGCGATGCCTCTACAAGCCGTTACCGCGAATTGTATGGCTTTACACACGGTGATCCGGCTCGAGTTATCAAAGCCGAGCTTGGCCGCGGTGTTGATCTATTCGTAATGGGTTTACCGCCCGAAAAGCGCTTACCGTTGCGTGCATACCACGCAGCAATGATTTTTAAGAACCAGGTTGCCGTTGGGTATTTCGAAGGGCTTTCGCTGTGTGAACGAATGGAGAGTGGATTTAATTTGTATTACACGTTTCGCGAGGGAGAAACAGCATGGCTATACGCAAGGACTCTGAACCTGATGCGTTGGCTGCTGGGCGTCACAACTTTTTCGTTGGATCCATACCAGGTTGGCTATGAAAACGAAGAGGGCATTGAATCAGGCGCATTCTGGTTCTACCGAAAGCTCGGATTTCGCCCGACCGATCCGCAGCTACTGCGACTGGCCCAACGTGAAGAGGTCAAGATTCAAAAGCGCCGAAGTTACCGCACGCCGGCCGCAACGTTACGGAAGTTGGCGCAGTCTCCGATGGTCTTTGAACTTAATCCTCAGCGAGGTGGCGATTGGGATCAATTCCAGGTGCGCAGACTCGGACTCGCGGTGCAACGCGAAATGGCGAAGAACTTTAATGGTGATTCGGAGAAGATGCGAACTCACGCTCTGCAGGTGCTGTTGAAAACAACGAAACGTCACCTCACAGAGGCTGAACGTAAGATCTTTAGCGACTTCGCTGTAATATTTCTTCTAATTTCCGGTCTCGCAGACTGGAATCGTGATGAAAAACGAGGCCTTCTTAAAATAGTCGAATCAAAGACTGGACGTGACGAGGGTAACTATCTTCAGCTACTGCAGAAACACACGAGATTTCGACGGGCTCTGATCGATCTCGGATCGCGCGACTGATCTGGCTCGTGGGATCGCAGTTAGTACCCCTTTAGGAGGAACGTAGAAAGGATGATGAACCTTTCGCCTGGGAGCGCGGACGTCTCGTCCGCAATGAGCGAAGCGAACAGATCTCCACGACTGCGTCGCGTTTGCGGACGAGACGTCCGCGCTCCCAGCATGTAGTTGAACTGTCTCTTTGAAGTCTACTAAAGATAATCTTAGGTCTAATTGCCACCACACAGCGCAGAAATCTGATATTCCAGGATTTTGCTCTCCGAAAAATTTACGAGTTTGGGGAAGTAGGTAGCATTACGATCCAACGCAGCCTCGGGTACTAGTCCGACAATCTCCGCCGATTCAATCTCGACTCCCAATCGTTCCGCCTCGCGCTGAACGGCATTGTAGGCCTCAGTCATTCCGGTAACCTCAAAGTTCACAAGATTCATTGACACCTGAACGAACCCTCGGCTGTGCAGTTGAAAGCCTAATGCTTTCAGGAATGGTAACCCTCCTTGCCGGAAGCGAATGGTGCGCGCAATTTGCCGGGCCACCGTTACATCCTTGGTTCGAAGAACGAGGTTGAACGCAATCAGGAAAGGCCTCGCGCCGACAGCAATAGCACCGGCTGTTGCATGCGTGATGGAAGATCCGGCGTCCGGCTTCCGCTCCGGCACAATTGCGATCTCCTCGCGCAAGAGTTCGAGCGCTCCGCGGCGCACGTCTTCAAGGTTCACCCGTTCGGGCCGCGTTGCGGCACGCTCATAAAAGTAGACAGGTATGGCAAGTTCATTAGCAATACGCCGGCCCGCCAAATGAGCCAGCTCTACACACTGTTCCATCGTGACGCCGCGCACCGGTACAAATGGCAAAACGTCGGTCGCACCAAGCCGCGGATGTTCACCTAGGTGCGTTCGCATGTCGATTAATTGCGTAGCTCGCGCCACCGCTTGAAACGCGGCATCGACGATACGATCCGGCGCTGCGACGAAGGTTATAACCGAACGGTTGTGATCGGGATCGATGTGAGTATCAAGAACACACGCAGTGTCGACGGATTGAATTGCATTCGCGATCAGCTGAATCGTTTCTGACTTTCGACCTTCACTGAAGTTTGGAACGCATTCGACTAGTGGCTGCACGGACAGATTGTAGCGGAAAACCATCCGCAGATTACGCAGATTAGGACGTAAGACCGTTAACGTAACGCATTAGGCTTCCGTCAGGTTAATGCCGGTACCTGAAACCCTCAACCTGACTGTGTAACTAATAATCTGTGTAATCTGTGTAATCTGTGGATGGCTTTGTTTGACTTGCTATAATCGACCCGTGCCTACTGATCGCTTCATCAGTCAACGCAAAAATGCCTGGCAACGACTCGAGGAGCTTTTGGCTCTTTTGGATCATGCATCCCTGCGACGGCTGCGCCGCGAGGAGGTACGCGAACTCGGGCGCATCTACCGCCGTACCGCATCTGACCTGGCCATCGCCCGCGCCGAATCACGTGACCCGCGTCTCGTCAATTACCTCAACAGCCTTGTGATTCGAGCGCATGGTCGAATCTATCGTGCAGATTCACAGGGCGGAAAGACGATTCGAAACTACTTTGTGCGCGACTTGCCGCAGACTTTTCGCAGAACGTGGCGTTATACCGCTCTTTCATTCGCGGTGTTCTTTCTCTTCGGAGCACTCAGCTTCACGGCCACGCGCCTTGATCCGGAGTTTTCTGAGCTGGTTGGCGTAAGCCCAACATTTCGCGAGCTCTATATCGAGACCAAAACGCCTTGGTGGGAACGTCTAAACGAATCAAATCAGGAAGGCGCAAGTATGATCATGACCAACAATATTCAGGTCACGATCTATACGTTTGCGTTCGGTGCGATGCTGGGAGTCGGCACGCTTTTCTTTCTCGCTTACAACGGCGCCAACATTGCTTCTGTCCTGGCGCTGACTTATCAAGCCGGGTTCGGAAACGATCTGGTCACGTTCATGGTTGCACATGGGGTGATCGAGCTGTCGTGCATATTCATTGCCGGTGGCGCCGGGCTCTTGATTGGTAGCGCGCTGATAATGCCGGGTGACCTATCGCGTTCGGATGCGTTGAAGACAAACGGCATGGAGGCTGTGCGATTGATGCTGGGCGTGGCGTTACTGCTCGTTATTGCCGGGACGATTGAAGGTTTTATTTCTCCAACCGCGATCGATCCACGAATTAAAATCGCTATAGCCAGCTTAACGGGTATCGCACTTTATGCTTACCTAATCTTTGCCGGCCGCGATAAGGTTCAGGAGAGCGTTGCATAGGAACTCAAGAAGCGAAGTGAGATTCAAGGTCCGCGATATTGCAGGTTGGGAAGGGTGGCTTGCCCCCGCTCAACCAGCTTTATCAGGATCCGAGAAAACACTCAACTACAGAACGGGAGCGAAGCGACCGATTTCAACTGAGGGAATCGCCAAGGTTCGTTCAATCGGTCGCTTCGCTCCCGTTCTGTAGTTGAGTCTCTCCGGGGACGAACTTATGTTTGCAAGCCACTCCTCCCTACCGGCAATCTTGTGAATCTTGAATCTGGCCTCGTACGCACTGCTGGCCCGAGGCGCTACTGGTTTTATTTACAACAATCCTCTTTCCTTCACGCGCAAGTAAGTCTGCAGTAGTGCTGGTGCGAGTGCCGCGGCGGTTACATCCAAAGCCAGACCACCTTGTGATTCCACCATGCGTAGAGCCGCTTCGCGGTGGTGAATGATCTCCTCAGCAACTGACTGAGTGAAGAGCTCGCGTACCGTCGATGGAGTTTGCCGTACCACCGCTTTCAAATCTCGATCTGCGATTGTCACTACCAATGGCAGATGTCGCGGCCGTAATAGATTCAGTGAAGTCAACAACTCCTTCGATCCTTCTTCGTCGACCAGATCAGTCAGCAGAACAACCAATGATCGGCGTTTGCTGTTTGCCGAAACGAATTCAAAGGCCCGAGCATATGAGGGCTCAATCATCTCGGGTTCGACGCCGTGAAGCGCTTCCAATGCCGCATCAATGTGATCGCGGCCACGACTGGGTGGCAAGTAATTGATGATGCGGCGGCCAAACACCATCAATCCGGCATTGTCACCTGCACGAGCAGCAGCTGACATCAAAGCGAGGGTTGCGTGTACAGCAGAATCAAGCTTCGTTTCCTGCTCGATGCGTGCGGTCATTAATCTTCCGGCATCCAGGGCGATGAGAATGGTCTGGTCCCGCTCAATCTGATACTGCCGCGTGGTCAGCTTTCCGCGGCGCGCGGTCGCGGTCCAGGAGATATGCCGCAACTCGTCTCCGCGAACGTAGTCGCGCATTGATTCAAACTCACGTCCCTCACCGCGCCATGAAGTCTTGCGATGCGATGAGACAACCGATCGGGCGCCCAGAGCTTTTAACTCAGCCTCACGAGCACGTCGCATGTTCGGATAAACTTTCACGATTTCAGGACTATTGACCATCATCTGGCACCATGCCAGGCGCAAGCGCGAAAGAAACCGAACCGCAGTATGTCCAAACTGAAATCGTCCTCGCTTGGGCGGCGTTAAAGCGTACACAAGCGTCGTTGAGTTCTGGGCATCAACTCGCAGACGCGCCTTGCGAATGCCTCTTAGGATCATCTGAGGCGGATATTCATCCTTCACAATCAAAGTGATCGAACGATTTGAATTGTTCAGAGCCTGAATGCTGACATCGGTTTCGGCGCCAACAGCAAAACGTCCGCTAAAACTGCGGGTGAAATGAATGGAGTCAGGCAAGCGGCTGGTACGTGCGTCGATAGTTGCGAGTAACAGCAGCAGCACGTCATAGAGAATTACGAGCCACTGCAGCCAGCTTCGTCCCCAGGAAAGTGAAAGAGGGATCAGTCCTAAAGCGATTAAGAAGTAGAAGCGTCGTGTGAAAACAAAGCGCACCGCGATTATCTCGGGACTTCAGAACTTTTCACAATATCGGCAATGACCGCATCCGCTGTCACGCCGTCGAGTTCGGCCTCAGCTCGCAAGGTCAATCGATGTCTTAATACCGGAAGCGCAACATCGCGCACGTCGTCGGGCGTTGCGAAGTCGCGGCCGCGTATCGATCCCAAAGCCTTGGAGCAAAGAAGAAGCGCGACTGACGCGCGTGGGCTTGCTCCGTAGTGTATGAATGGGTGCGCTCGAGTTCGTCGCACCAGATCGACTGCGTAGTGTTGCACGCCAGGCTCCATACGCGCGGCTCTAACTTCCTCCCGACCACGAATGATCGCATTCGGGTCAGGTAAGCGCTCGATATTGACATCCTCGAGCCGTTTCGAGTTAAACCCCGCATCCCATCTGGCAAGGATTTCACGCTCCTCATGTTCGGCCGGGTAATCCAGGACGATCTTCAGTAGGAAACGATCGAGTTGCGCTTCGGGTAAAGGGTAGGTTCCCTCATATTCGATGGGATTTTCTGTTGCGAGTACGGTGAAGATTCCCGGCAACCGGTGACCATCGCCATCAATGGTGACCTGGCGTTCTTCCATTGCTTCGAGTAAAGCGGCCTGCGTTTTCGGGGGCGTCCGGTTTATTTCATCCGCCAGCAGA
>Ga0114129_10002939_pt1 | contig 23851 bp, 14 predicted proteins | sample RhiMetdeltSRZDD1_FD_80071 | JGI IMG/M metagenome (GOLD analysis project Ga0114129, IMG submission 80071) | Populus rhizosphere microbial communities from Tennessee, USA - Rhizosphere MetaG P. deltoides SRZDD1 (version 2) (version 2) | ecosystem: Host-associated > Plants > Roots > Rhizosphere >...
AATGGCCGGAGTCGGTGATGACGGCTCCCTGGACATCGCTGGCGACGAATTCCAGTTCCGACTCCATCGACGCTCCATACGAATGGTCGCCGCCGATCGCGAGGACGGGTACGCGAAGCTTTCCGACCTTCGCAAACAGCGCTTTGTTCTCGTCGGCGTCTCGCGCAAAGGCGGCAAACTGCCCGCCAAAGGCGTTGTGAATAGCGCCGGGTCGCGCATATAACTCGGCGTAATGGCGTCGCGTGTTCTCGTCAATCGCCGCAGGCTTCGCCGAGAGCTCGTTGTAGAACCGATCGAGCAGAATGCGTTCCCGACCGGCCACCAGACGCTCTACGTCAGGCCCGCGAAAGTTGAAGTGCCAGACCAACGGGTTCACCAGTTGCTTCTCCCAGGTCCCCAATCCCGGGAGCGGCGCGTCCATGACGATCCACTTCGTCACACGCTGCGGAAACTGCGCCGCCAACGGGTAGCCCACCATGTTGCCGATGTCGTGCGTCACGAGCACCACCTGGTCAACCGCCAGGCGGTCGAGAATCGATGCGAGGTCTCGCGCCTGGCTGGTCTTCTCGTAGCCGCCCTCTGGATGCGTTGACAGTCCCATGCCGCGCAAGTCGGGCACGATAACCATGTGATCGGCGACGAGGACTTCCGCGAGTGGCTGCCACATGTCGCCGGTGTCCCCAAATCCGTGAAGCAACAACACGGCTGGGCCCGATCCGCCGGTTCGCACATACTGCTCTGCATTTCCAACGTTGATGAGGGACGCTTTGAAGCGCGAGGAGAACGGCACGATACTCATGTGAAGGCGATATCGAATCGTAATATACCCAATCTTCTTTTCTGCAATGTGCTTCAGACGTGGCCAGAGACAATCCTGGCCGATATCATTCCGTCCGGTCGGTCAATGAGTTAGCGACTCCGGCTCCGCTTGTGAAACACGGCACGGCGATGCGCGTAACACCTGCCAAGGTAAGATCGCACCGTTGGCGCCCATCATTCGCGTCGAAGGCCTCGTGAAGACCTTCGGCGACATTACTGCGGTGCGTGACGTCTCGTTTGCGGTCGACGCCGGCGAGATGTTCGCGTTTCTCGGTCCGAACGGCGCCGGGAAAACGACGACGATCAAGATGTTGACGACACTGCTGACGCCGACGAGCGGTAGCGTGGAGATCGACGGTCAGAATCCGGCCACGCACGCGATCGCCGTGCGCCGGAAATTCGGCATCGTCTTTCAGGATCCGAGTCTCGATCAGGAGCTGACCGCGGCAGAGAACATGCAGCTGCATGCCGCGCTCTACAGCGTGCCGAAATCGGCGCGCGAAGAGCGCATCGACCGGCTGCTGAGGGTGTTCGAGCTGTGGGACCGGCGCGACAGCCTCGTGAAGCAATTCTCTGGCGGCATGCGGCGCCGACTGGAAATCGCGCGTGGACTGCTGCACACACCGAAGATTCTGTTTCTCGACGAGCCCACGCTGGGCCTCGATCCGCAGACGCGCAATCAGTTGTGGACGCTGGTGAAGCAGTTGAACGAAGAGGAAGGCGTCACCATTTTTCTGACGACCCACTACATGGACGAGGCGGAGCGTGTGGCACAGCGGATTGCCATCATCGATCACGGCAAGATCGTGGCGGAAGGATCCGCCGCGGCCTTGAAGCAGCGGACGTCGACCAGCACCCTCGAGGAGGCGTTTCTCGCGCTGACGGGGACAACGATCCGCGAGGAGCACGGAAGCCCGCTCGACCAGATGCGCAACATGGCAAAAATGTGGAGCGGACGCCGATGACCATCGACGTGGTTCGCGTGCTCTGGCTGCGGCAGCTGAAGCGGTACGGGCGATCCCGCGCGCGCATCGTCGGATCGCTTGGGCAGCCGCTGTTGTTCCTGATTGCGCTGGGTTTTGGCTTCGGGCCGGTGTTTCAGCGCGCAGGGCAGGGCAGCTACATCCAGTTTCTGGCGCCGGGCGTGATCTGCATGACGATTCTTTTCACGGCAATCTTCAACGGTATCGAATTGATCTGGGACCGCCAGTTTGGTTTTCTGAAGGAAACGCTCGTGGCGCCGGTCTCCCGCCTGACGATTATGGTTGGCAGGACGCTCGGCGGGGCCACGGTCTCGCTGATTCAGGGCGTGATCGTGGCGGCGATTTGTCTCATCGCGGGCTTCCGTCCGAGTGGGCTTGCCGCCACGCCCGAAGCGTTCGTATTCATGGCGCTGGTGGCGGTGATGTTCACTGCCTTCGGCACGGCAATCGCCTCGACGATGGAAGACTTTCAGGGCTTCCAGCTCGTCATGAATTTTCTCGTGATGCCGACGTTCTTTCTATCGGGCGCGCTCTTCCCGCTGACGAACGTGCCGACGCTGATTGGCGCGATTGCGACCATTAATCCCTTGTCGTACGGCGTTGACGGTGTCCGGGGCGCGTTAACCGGCGTCTCTCACTTCGGCGTGGCCACGGACTTCGGCGTGCTCGCAATCCTCACGCTGGTGTGTCTGGTTGCCGGCAGCTATCTGTTCTCGCGAATTCAGCTGTAGGTCGAGACCCCGAGGCCCTGTCTGTGAAACACTTGAACATTCAATGCGTTTCCACACCCTCGTGATTCTTCTTGCCCTCGCGGCGGCCGGCTGCCGCCCGGGCGTCAGTGGCGAAGCCCGGGCCGCCGCCTCAAATGACGTAAGAACGGTCAATGCGACGGTCGCGGCAGTCGTCGAGAAGCCAATTTCTCGATTCGTCGCCGCCACGGGCACACTGACCGCCGAGGAGCAGGCGGATGTCTCAGCCGAGGTCGCCGGCCGCGTCGTGGCGACGCCGGTCGAACGCGGCACGCTGGTCAGCGAGGGTGCGGAGCTCATTCGCATTTCGGACACGGAAGTTCGCGCGCAGGTGCAGGAAGCTGAGGCGAATGCGGCCCAGATCCAGGCGCGGCTCGCCTTTGGCGCCGGTGCCTCGTTCGATATCGATCGCGTGCCGGAAGTCGCCAACGCCAAGGCGTCGGACGACCTTGCGCAGGCCGATTATGCGCGCGCCAGGATGCTCAATGAGCAGAAGTTGCTGTCGACCGCAGACTTCGACCGAAGCCGAACGCAGGCCGAGGCTGCGCGCCGTCAGTACGACATCGCGCGCAACAACGCCGAGCAGCAGTACCAGTCGCTGCTTGCTGCGCAGGCTCGGCTGACGCTCGCCCGCAAAGCGCTGACCGACACCGTCGTGCGCGCTCCCTTTGCCGGAGCGGTCGAGCAGCGGTTCGTTTCGGTCGGCGACTACGTCTCGCGCGGCATGAGGGCCGTGTCGGTCGTGCGGATCAACCCGATGCGCGTCGAGCTCACGGTGCCAGGCCAGTATCTGGCAGCACTCGCTCCGGGGCGAACGGTCGCACTCCAGGTGGACGCCTATCCCGGCAAGACGTTCACCGGGAAAATCCGCTACGTCTCGCCGTCGCTCAAGGCCGACTCGCGCGCGCTCGTCATCGAAGCGGTCGTCCCCAACGAGACCGGCGATCTGAAGCCGGGTCTCTTTGCCACCGCGCAGATCGAGCAGGCATCCTCGACGCCGGCGCTCCTCGTGCCGTCCACCGCGATCCGCACGATCACGGGCACCTCCAGGGTCTACGTCGTGTCCAGTGCAGGGACGGTCGAAGAGCGAATCGTGACGACGGGTCAGACGTCAGGCGATCTCATCGAAGTCACCAGTGGCCTGGCACGCGGAGAAACCGTTGCGACCAGCAATGTGGCGCAGCTGGGCGACGGCGTTCGCATCGCCTCGAGCAAGTAAGGAGCCGGGTCATGCAGTGGCTTGCAGCGCTTTGTGTCCGCCGGCCGGTCTTCGCATCAGTACTCATCCTCTCGCTGACGGTCATCGGCACTTTCTCGTTTGTGCAGCTCGGGATCGATCAGTTCCCCAACGTTGACTTTCCGGCCATCGTCGTGACGACTCGCTTGCCCGGTGCGGCGCCGGAGCAGGTCGAAACCGAGATTTCGGACCACATCGAGGAAGCGGTCAACACCATCAGCGGCATCGACACGCTGACGTCGGTCTCGTCTGAAGGAGTGTCTCAGGTTGTCGTCGGCTTCAACCTCGAGAAGGGCACCGACGTGGCTGCACAGGAAGTACGCGACCGGGTGAGCCGCATCCTACCGCTGCTTCCGCGAACGGTGCAGCAGCCGATTGTCGAGAAGCGCGATCCCGACGCGTTTCCGGTTCTCACGATCGCGGTGACGGCCGACAAGCCCGTGCGCGACATCTCCGAGTACGCCGACAAGGTGCTTCGTCGGCAGCTCGAGAGCGCCGACGGTGTCGGCCAGGTGCTCGTGCTTGGCAGCCGTAACAGGCAGATTAACGTCTGGCTCGATGCAGGACGACTGCAGGCGCACAACCTGACGGTGAATGACGTCGCGCGGGCGCTTCAGACGCAGAATGCCGACATCCCCGGCGGCAGGCTCGATCAGGGGGCGGTGTCCGTAACGATGCGTACGCGCGGCCGTGTCGAATCGCCAGCGGAGTTCGGCGACATCGTCATCCGCGAGATCGACGGACACCCGGTCCTCGTGCGCGACGTCGCGCGCATCGAGGACGGCGAGGCCGATCCGCAAACCGTCGCCACCGTAAATGGCAGCCCCACCGTGTTGCTGCAGATCCGGAAGCAGTCCGGCACCAACACCGTCGAGATTGTGAACGGCGTGAAGGCTCGTCTTGCCGTCCTGCGGGGCTCGCTTCCCGCCGGCTACGAGCTGCGCATCGTTCGCGACCAGGCCGAGTTCATCGAGGCGTCCATCAAAAGCGTCGAGGAGCACCTTGTGGTTGGCTCGATCCTCGCCGCACTGGTCGTCCTCCTGTTTCTTGGTGACCTGCGCTCGACGGTGATTGCCGCCGTGTCGATCCCGACGTCGATCATCGCGACCTTCGGCCTGATCTGGTACATGGGGTTCACGCTCAACATGCTCACGATGCTCGCGCTGACATTGTCGGTGGGCATCGTGATCGACGACGCGATCGTGGTACTCGAGAACATTTACCGGTTCATCGAGGAGAAGGGGATGCCGCCAATGCAGGCGGCGGTGGAGGCCACCAGGGAAATCGGCCTGGCGGTGCTGGCGACAACGATGTCGCTCGTCGCGATCTTCGTCCCGGTGGCGTTCATGAGCGGCATCATCGGCCGGTTCATGACGAGCTTCGGCTTGACGATGGCGTTCGCGATTCTGGTTTCCCTCGTTGTCAGCTTCACGCTGACGCCGACGATGTCTGCTCGCATGCTGAAGCTGAGGCGTCCGAGCGAAGACAGGCATCATCGCATCCAGGACTCAAAGCATTCGAGAGTCTTCGGTCCGTTAGACCGCGGCTACTCGCGAATGCTGGAGTGGGCGATGGCGCACCGCGCAGTGATCGCCACCATGGCGGTCTTGGTCTTCTTGTCGAGCATCCCGCTGTTCCGATTCGTCAACGTCAACTTCACAACGCAGGACGATCAGTCGGGTTTCGACCTGAGCGTTCGTGCACCAGAGGGCACGAGTCTCGACGCCACGCAGGTGTTGGCCGACCGCATCGCCACCGCGATCCGCCGCATCCCGGAGGTGGACTACACGCTGTTGACGGTGGCCGGGGATGGTGCGGGCACGCAGAACAACGCGTCGATCTTCGTCAAGCTGGTGCCAATCGAGGCGCGCCGACGCGATCAGTTCGACATCATGGGCCAGGTGCGCACGGACATCCTCAAGCCGTACGCCGATCGCGGTTTCCGCGTCAACGTCGGAGGCGGCGGCTTTGGCGGCGGCGGTGTGCAGTACGTCCTCCAGGGACCCGAAATCGCTGGTTTGCAGCGGTACAGCGACGAGCTTCTCGAGAAAGTGAAAGGCATCCCAGGCGTTGTCGATGCCGACACGACGCTCGACAACGGCAAGCCGGAGTTGTCCGTACGGATGGATCGGGCGAAGGCGGCCGACCTTGGCGTGCAGCTTTCGGATGCGGCCGAGGCCCTGAGGCTTCTCGTCGGCGGCGACGCGGTAACCACTTATAACGAGGGCGGTGAGCAATACGAAGTGCACGTGCGCGCGGAGGCGTCCGATCGCACCTCTGATGACGCACTCGGCCAACTCCCGGTGCCTTCGTCGCGGCTGGGTGCCGTCACGCTGGACAATGTCGCGCGGTTTTCGCGAGGGGAGGCGCCTTCCGACATCCGCCGGCTCGGCCGACAGAGGCAAGTCACGGTCATCGCGAACCTCCTGCCGGGCGCCTCACAGGCGACCGTGCAGAACGCAATCAGCGAAAGCGCGTCGCAGCTCAAATTGCCATCGGAATACCGCGGTCAGTTCGGTGGACAGGCTCGCGAACTGAACCGGACTGTGACGGCCTTTCTCACGGCGCTGGCCCTGTCGCTGATCTTCATGTATCTGGTGCTCGCGGCGCAGTTCGAATCATGGCTCCATCCCGTGACCATCATGTTGTCGCTGCCGCTGACGCTTCCGTTTGCGCTGATCTCGCTGATCATCTTCCGGCAGTCATTGAACGTGATGTCCGCACTCGGCCTCCTGGTGCTGTTCGGTGTCGTGAAGAAGAACTCGATCCTGCAGATCGATCATGCCAATCAGCTGAAGGCGCAGGGCCTCAGCACGCACGACGCCGTCGTGCTCGCCTGCCGGAACAGGTTGCGTCCGATCCTGATGACGACGTTGGCATTTGTTGCGGGCATGGTACCACTCGTGATCACGAGCGGCGCCGGAGCGTCAACCAACCATTCAATTGGCTGGGTGGTGATCGGCGGACAGACGCTGGTCCTGCTGCTGACGCTCGTTGTGACGCCGGTGACCTACTCACTCTTCGATCAGCTGCGGCAGAAGCGCTTCCTGCGTCGAGGCGGTCGGCACGTCGAGCTCACCATTGCCGATGACGCGCAGATGTCACAGTTGAACGCGCTCTCCAGCACGGTCGCTGAACATAGCCACATTCGTCCGACGAGCCGCGGTGCACCATAAATGCATTTCTGACGCCCCGACCACTCCTTGAGGTGTATTCCGGTCACCACTTTGTAACACTTGCGGACCTAAGGGATTCTCGATCGGTTCGAGCCTGCACCTCTGGTCATCGAAATATCCCAAGTCACAGTGCATGAAGGTGACGAGCCAGATGCGCTCGCAACCGATCGGCGAGCCGTCGTGCGAGGTGCCATCACAGAAGGCGTGAAGGAGCGAAAGGCCATCCGAATCCTGCTTCAGCATGACCGCTGGGTGGAGTCCGGAGGTTTCCACGCTGAACGACGCCGGTCGGATTTTCTACAAGGGCTTTTGAAGTGGCAGCCCTGTTTGGCACCCGTTATCTGGGCAGTATACTATTCAGCCCGCTGGGCCCTCGACCTTCGGCCTTAAGTACTGCTTTCTAGGACACTTTCGGATGCTGCAGCCTGGTACGCTTGTAGGACGGTACGAGATTCAGCGCCGACTGGGACGAGGGGGCATGGGGACCGTGTACGTGGCGCATGACCCGGTCCTCGGCCGCTTGGTTGCGCTGAAGATCTTCCTCGGCGACCTCGACCTCGCTGACGCCGTTGACCGTTTCAACAGGGAAGCGCGTTCGGCGGCGGCGCTCAATCACCCAAACATCGTAACGATACACGACTTCGGGGAGTTCTCCTCGCAGCCGTACATCGTCATGGAATACATCCAAGGCGAAACGCTTACCGACGTCATCCGTCGCAAGGTGAGCGTTCCCCTCGTGCAGAAGCTGCGCTGGCTCGAGGAGCTGTGCGCTGGAGTCGCCTATGCGCACGCGAGAGGGGTCATTCATCGGGATATCAAACCGACGAACCTGATGGTCGACCGTAACCGGCGACTCAAGATCCTCGATTTCGGGATCGCGCGGATACTGGGCTCTGTAACGGCGAATGGGACGGCGCTGATCGGCACCCCCGGGTACATGGCGCCCGAACAGATTGCCGGAGGCACAATCGACTTCCGTTCGGATCTCTTCTCAATCGGCATCGTCACCTACGAGCTCCTCACCTATACGGCGGCGTTTCCCGGCGAATCGTTTGCAGCCATCACGCATTCCATCCTGACCGCCGACCCGGTCCCGCTTCCGCAGCTAATTCCCGCCATCCCGTCCGATTTGGCCGCTATAGTGGCGCGCTCGTTGAATAAGAGCGCTGACGAGCGGTTCGACACCGCAGAGTCGCTCCTCGCCGCGATTACTGATGCCCGCCGTCGCTGGGAGGGCGATGTGGGCCGCGATGCCACGTTAGAGATCCTGCCGTCCGAGGGGGGGCCCGTAGCGTCTACACCCCGACCGAGCTCAACCCAACGGCCGGCGGCGAACCCGGCCCGCGTCGCGTCTGGGGTCACGCCTCCTAGCATCACCAGCCGTGAAGAAATTCTTCGTCGACGGGCGACGCAGATCGAGGCGTTCCTCACCTCGGCACGTGCCGCGCTGCAGCGCGAGGACTACGACGCGGCGCTTGAATCGTGCGCTCAAGCGCGCACGATGGACGAGTCGCAACCGGAAGCGTTGGAATTGGAACGCACGATTCAGCACGCGTTGGATTTGGCACGCGGAGGCGCGCTGGTCGCCGAAGCGCGGAAGGAGCTCCAGCGCGGAGCGCTGACAGAAGTGCAAGATCTTTTGCAACGGCTCCGGGCGCTGACGCCAGACGCACCCGAGCTCCGACAGCTCGAACGCGAGCTGCGCCTGGCGCGTGTTGAGCAGGAGCGCGTTCGTCAGCGGGCGACGGCCGTCCAAAACGCCATCGACAGCGCTAACGCTGCGCTCGCCCGAGGCGAAATAGAGTCGGTCCTGGCCTCCGTCCGAGCGGCCCTTGAGCTGGACAGCACTTCAGTCGAGGCACGAGCGCTCGAGGATGAGGCGATGCGCCGTCTTGACGAGGAGACTGTCGATGCTCCGGCGCGAACGGAAGTGCTCGAACCCACGATTTTCTCCGCCAGAATTACGCCTCGGCCAGACGTTCAGGTGAACCAAGATGTTGAGACACCCACGATCGTAGCCTCACCTGAGCCCGCCAACACTGTTGTGTCAACACGCACGACTCCTCGTGTTGCCGTTCGCACTGACAATCAAGCCGCCGAATCACCGAGAATCGGCGGGCCCGAGACGTCCCGAACATCGAAACGCCCGGCCCTGGGTACGAATTCGGCGGTCGAAAGGGTTCGTGCCTACACAAACGTCGCGTACAAACGGCTGTCACAGCTTCTCACCGCCCTTCACACGATCATCAAAGCGCGTCCGCGGCGCGAGCTGTACGTCTTGGGGGCCATGGGCGTTCTTATTATTGCAGTGGGAATCGCGGGCGTCGTACGGCCGCGCGGACCGGCACCGACCGGCACCCTGGTCGTCGACGCCATTCCGTGGGCCAACATCGCGGCAATCGAAGCGGCAGACGGGACCCAGCAGGCGCTGCCGTCCCCTCCTTCGACGCCTGTTGTCGTTACCCTGCCCGCCGGCACGTATCGGATCCGTCTCGTCGGACCTCCTCCCCAGTCCGTTTCGCGCGAGGTGACTCTCGAGATTAAGGCAGGGGGAACGACGATCTCTCCTACCGAAAGCTTCTCGTCGCTCACCGCCGAGGAATACTTCGAGCCCTACTTGTCGGCTCTTACACCCGCGCCTGGTGTTACGCCGGCGGACACCGATGCGGCCAACCCAGGGATTGCTCCGCCTCCAGTTCCGGCGCCTTCTGCCTCTCGGACGCCAGGAGTGACGCCGTGACCCTCCGCCGCATTGCATGGCGGCGATTCGCGGTCATGTGCGTGTCGCTGGTCATGACGTTGACGATCGTGTCAGCGGCTCACGCGCAGAGTAATAGGGCCAACGAGCCGTTCAATGCCGGACAGGAGGCGCTCGGCAAGAGCAACTGGGCCGAAGCGGCAACTCAGATGCGCAGGGCGATCGAGATCGAACCCAACGAGTCGGAGAACAAGGTGGTCCGAGGAAACGTGTTCAGCAATCCCTTGAGGCGCGGTGAGCCTTATCTGCCCTACTTCTTCCTTGGCCAGGCTCTGGCGGAACTCCAGCAATGCGCCGCCGCCGTAGAGTCCTGGTCTCGATCGGAGCAACAAGGTGTCGTGAAGTCGACTCCTTACTTTGGCGAGCTGCAGAAGGGTTATGCGGCCTGCGAGGCGAAAGGCGTGTTGCCGCCAGCCAAATACGAGCCACTCCAGAGGGGGACGAACCAGCACGTCACAGAGGTAATCGCGCAGGCAACCAATGTGTCGCGTCTAGCAAACGCGAACATGGACCTCTGGCAAAGTGTTGGAAAGGACCCATACGACCGCGCCGTACGTGAGCTGGAAACGGCTCGCGCGAGGCTGGAAGCGGGCACGAAGTCGCGTTCGCCGAACGATTTCAACGAGGCAAATGCCGCGGCCGATCGAGCGAGAGGCATTCTCGTGACCATCGAAGGCAGCCTGAATTCCGCGATCGTCGCGCGGCAGACACTCCTCGGTGTCGCGGCCCAGGCGGAGACGGCAATCAAAGAGGCCGAAGCGACCGACCGCGAGATCGAAGGACGCAAAGGAATGCTGACCAGTTCCCTTCAGGATGCGCGGTCACAGGCGCAGGCCATTCTCACGCGCGCGAAAGATCGTCTCGCACCAGGAACGAGAACGTTCAGCGCTAACACCATCAACGAAGCGCGAACGCTCGCTCAGGATGCCACGAATCGTTTCAAACAAGTGTTGGACGATGTGATGAAGCTCGAACGAGAGGAGCTGGCGCAAAAGGTCTCTCAAGCTGCAGCCTCAGCGCAGGACGCATTGTCGTTCGCCGATGCCACATTCTCGAACCTCGACAAGCTCGCCGCTGATCAACCCACGACGATGACGCCCGAGATGACCGCCACGCGCAACTCGGTCCAGGCGAGGGTGGCTCAACTACGGCGCCGGTTCGAGACGGCGCGCGAGGCGCAGAACGTGACTGCGATCAACGAGCTGACACGTCTGACGCGCCAGGCGGTCGACCAGCTGAATGACCTCATCTCGGCTTTTCGCCCTCTGACGATCCTCGAACGCGGCGTGAGCGAGGCGCTTGCCCGCGCCGCCACGTTGTTCTTTTCGGGTAAATACGCGGAGACGCTGTCAGCACTCGATTCGGGAGGCGCCGACACGGGGGATGCGCGGTTGGCAGCCCATGTTCATTTGTTTCGAGCCGCCGCATCGTATGCGCTTTTTGTTGTGTCGGGCGAGAAGGATCTGAAATCCCGGCAACGTGCTCTGGATGAGATCGAGGAATGCAAGCGGATGAATCCGGCACTCGAGCCCGATCCGCGAGCGTTCGCGCCGCGATTCATCAACCTCTTTCACAACGGCGATCCTCCCACGCGCTGACGTCATGATTCTCACCCTGGAAGTCATCGGGTCACAGGCGGAGAAGCTTGGCACGGCGCGCCGGAAGACCTTCGACGAAACCGGCGGAACGATCGGCAGGCATCCGAAGAGTGCATGGTTCCTACCCGACCCGGAACGACACCTGTCCAACAAACACGCCGTAATCTCATACAACGATGGCGTGTTTTCCATCGAAGACACCAGCACGAATGGCGTTTGTGTCAACTCGCAGGACAACCGGCTGGTCAAGGGGAAGGCCCACCCGCTGAAGTCGGGCGACTGGATCTTTATCGAGCCTTACGAGATCCGCGCATCGATCAGCGAGGCGAGCGAGGATTCGCAGTCGCCGTTCAGCGAGCTGTTCCCTCCGCCGGTCGAGGCGGCGCCAGCGGACCGGATGCACTCGCCCGCAGCCGGACGATCTTTCGAGCCCCCGACTCCTGCATCGAGACTGTCAGTTCCGATCGTTAATCCCTTCCCCGACGAGATCGATGAGAGCGATCGTGAGCATTTCAATCAGCAATATGGATTTCGGCCGCTGCCGCCGTCGCCGAACGCGCCGAAAGCAGTCGATCTCTCAAGTCAATCCGCGCTGAACGACAGTTTTTTGCCAGTAAAGCCGGTCGACCCGCCACCAACGCCGACTCCGATGTTCGACGATCAGCCTCCGCCGGGCTACAACCCCCTCGAGGACAGCGGTGTCATTCCATCTCCACCGGCGCCGCCGAAAACGAGTCCCTCGCGGGCGACTCGGCACGGGCGGCGTGGCAGCCCGTCCGGTGCGGCTTTGCCCGGCCCGGCCCGGCCCCCCGTCCCGCCGCCCGCGTCAGCCTCCGCGCCGCCGGAAAATGGACAGGCGATCGGCGCGTCACTCATCGATTTGCGTGAGGTGTTGCGCGGCGCCGGGCTCCAGGATCTGGACGTGCCGCCGGAGCTCGCCCGAAATTTTGGTGAGATTCTCGAGACGGTTGTTGCCGGCGTCATCGATTTGCTCGAAGCACGCCGCGATCTCAAACGCGAATTTCGGATGGATCTGACCGTGTACGGGCGGTCGGCGAACAATCCGCTCAAGTTGTCGGTCAACGTTGCTGATGCGCTCCACAATCTCCTCGTGAAGCGCAATCCGGCCTTCGTTGGTCCCGTGGAAGCGTTCAGGGACGCTTTTCAGGACCTCCGGAACCATCAGATGGCGATGCTCATGGGAATGCACGTGGCTTTCGACGCGATGCTCGCCGCCTTTGATCCGGACCGCCTTCAGGCCGACTTCGATCGACAGGGCACCAAGGGCGCCCTGCTGTCGAAGCCGGCGAAGCTGCGCTATTGGGAAATGTACCGTCAGAAGTTCCGCGAAATGGTCAAGGACTCGGAGAAGTGCTACGACCGGCTGTTCGGTGATCAGTTTGCCGAAGCGTACGAGGAACAGTTGAAGCGTCTTGCTGGTCAAGACCGCGATTCGGAGCCACAGCGTTGAACATGAACGGGGAACGAGCGCTCGGCCGCGTCCCGAACTGCACTTTAGGATGGCTTCTCGTCACCGTCCTGGTTCTCGGAGCATGTGGGAAAGCGCCGCCCCAACAGCCGATCCCGCCCGCCATTACGATCGCTGCCGCGCCAGAGGCAAAGGTGAAGGCGCCGATGACGCTGGCGGCCAGCGCCGACACGAATCCCGACGCAACCGGGCGGCCTTCACCAATTGTTGTGCGAGTCTATCAACTGAGAACTGACGCCAAGTTCACGACCCCGGACTTCCCGGCACTGTTCAATCATGAACGAGAGGTGCTTGGACCGGAGTTGATCAGTCAGGACGAGTTCGTCCTCGATCCCTCGGAGCGACGCACGCTCGATGTGACGGTTTCGAACGAGACACGCTTCGTCGGTGCGATTGCGGCGTTTCGCGACATTCTCAACGCGCAATGGCGCGTGCTCATTCCCGCGTCGTCGAAGGGCCTGACGGTCGCCGTCGAACGCGCACGAATTCTTCTTTCGGCCGGCGGGGAATAACCATGCGACAGCGTCACCCGTTGACATCGCACACGTTATTGGTTCGTTGGATGGGTCATGTCGGTTCATAACAAAGTAGTCTGGTCTGAGGGACTGTTCCTTCAGCCGCAGCACTTCCAACAGCAGGATCGTTATTTCGAGCGGTTCATCGAAGGACGGTGTCAGGCGCTTATCACGCACAGCTGGGGCTTCACGGAGATAGAGCTGGAGAGGGATCTGCTGCGGATTGGGAAATTTGCACTCCGCCGCGCCGCCGGGGTGTTTCCGGATGGCACCCCGTTCCGGATGCCCGACGATGATCCGCTGCCGGCCGCAGTCGACGTGGGCTCGAACGTGCGGGACCAGATCGTCTATCTGGCGGTTCCGCTTCGACGGGCCGACAGCCCCGAAATTGATCAGACCGGAAGCGCCGACGGTCTCGTCAGACACACCTTGCGCGAATGGGAGACGCGCGACGTCACCGTCACGTCGGGAGGCACAGCGAGGCTCCAGGTCGGCGCCTTGCGAACGCGGGTGATGTTTGGGAACGAGGTCACGCAGGCGTATGCCTGTATCCCCCTTGCCCACTTAATCGAATGTCGCGCCGACAAGCAGGTTCTGCTCGAGGACGCGTTCATCCCGACCGTGCTCTACGCGCGCGCCGCTACCCGTCTTTCCACGTTCATGAAGGAGCTTCTGGGGTTGCTCCATCAACGCGGAGAGGCGCTCGGCGGGCGGGTGGTTTCGACCGATAGAGGTGGCGCGTCCGAGATTAGCAACTTCCTGTTCCTGCAGGCCATCAATCGGTACGAGCCATTGATCGCGCATTTCGCCGACTCGGCGGGTCCCCATCCCGAGGACCTGTTCCGCGTGTGTGTGTCTGCCGCGGGCGAGTTCGCCACCTTCACCACGGAATCGAAACGGGTGCCGCCGCTTGCGCCATACCGCCACGACCGACTGCGTGAATCGTTTGAGCCAGTTATTCGAGCGTTGCAGGAATCGCTCGGCAAGATCATCGAGCAGACCGCGATTCCCATTCCCGTCGAATTCAAACGATTCGGTTTCAAGGTGGCGCAGGTCGCTGATCGAACGCTTTTCGATAGCGCCGTGTTCATCCTGGGCGCTCGCGCCGATGTGCCTGCCGACGAGTTGCGAAAGCGTGTTCCGTCGCAGCTCAGAATCGGTCCGCCCGATCAGATTTCGGATCTCGTGACGGCCCAGTTGTCCGGGGTACCGGTCTATCCCGTGCCGGTGGCGCCGCGCCAGATTCCGTACCACGCCGGATTCGTGTATTTCGAACTCGATCAGACCAACGATTTGTGGAATCAGCTGAAGACGTCCGGTGTCGTCGCAATGCACCTTGCGGGAGAGTTTCCGGGGTTAGCAATGGAGTTCTGGGCAATCCGGAGCTAGAGCGCCATGCACGGTAGGAAACAACCTTGTACCACGCTCACGATTAGACAGTCGAGCTGACCGATGCGTGATTTCGACGACTCCCGCGTATACCCCGACGCGACCGTTCTGCGGCCGCGGCCGGGTGCGGGCAAGCGCGGCTCGAGCGACGAACCGCCACGTCGGCCGCCGCCCAGCACGCCGCCAGGTTCGTCACCTTCGCACGAACCCGACGATGGCCGTGAATTCGGGGCCGCCGGTCTCAATCCGCTCGTCGATGCCGCCAGCCCGCTGTTGCTGCTCGCGGGCCAGTTGCGCGGCACCCTGACAATGCCGGACCTCGCAGGTCTGCGGCGGCATGCGCTGGCGGAGATTCGGCGGTACGAGGACCGAGCCCGGTCGCTGGCGATCTCGAACGAGACGATGCTGGCTGCTCGATACGTGCTGTGCGCCACGCTTGACGAAGCGGTCCTCTCGACGCCGTGGGGTGCGCAGAGCGAATGGGCGCAGCAGCCGCTCCTCGTGGCGTTACACCGCGAGGCCTGGGGTGGCGAGAAGTTCTTCGAGTTGCTCGACCGCATTTCGAAGGACGCCGCTCGGCACATCGACCTCCTGGAATTGCAGTATCTCTGTCTGTCGCTGGGATTCAAGGGAAAGTTCCAGGTGTCCGCACGAGGCGATGCGCAGTGGACGGATGTGAAAAGCGCGCTCCATCGCACGATTCGCCATCAGCGGAATGCGGCACCAACGGAGCTGTCGCCGCATTGGAAGGGCTTGCAGGATCGCCGAAGCCGGCTCGTTCGCTATGTGCCGTGGTGGGTCGTCGGCGCCACGATGCTGGCAGTGCTGGCGCTCACGTTTGCCATTTACTACACACGTCTTGGGCGCGCCGCAGCACCGATTCACGCCGAGCTCGCGAGCATCGGCCTCGAGGATTTTCACGCGCCTGCCAGATCGGCGCCGGCCACCGGGCCGACACTCAAGGTTCTCCTCGCCCCGCAGGAAGCCAGCGGCGCGCTGCAGGTCGAGGAGGAAGGCTCCCGTACAGTCATCACGCCGCTCGCGAGCGATCTGTTCGCTTCGGGAAGCGCCACCGCAAATCCGCGGTATGCGCCGCTCCTTCGCAGCGTGGCGGATGCGCTCGACAAGATCCCAGGCCGGGTGCTCGTCGAAGGGCACACGGACGACCAGTCGCTCGCCTCGCTACGGTATCGGAACAACTTCGAGCTCTCGCGCGAACGCGCAGTCAGTGTGGCCAGACAGCTGCAGCACGGTGTGTCAAACCCGGCGCGAATCGAATGGAACGGCGTGGGATCGACGCGGCCTCGCTACCGCCCAGAATCACTGCCGGAGAATCGGGCGCGGAATAGGCGCGTCGAAATCATTCACGTGCGGTGATCGAAAGTTGACGGGCCTATGTTGTCGTTCGTGAAGAACCGCCGATTCCTGACCGTCCTGGGGTTGGTGCTCCTTGCGGTCTTCATCTGGTACGCAGGGCCGTATTTCGCCTTCGCGGACTATCGTCCGTTCGAGTCAGCCACGGCGCGGGTGGTGGCGATCGCGCTCGTGATCGCGGCATGGGGCGCTTCGGTGTTGCTGAAGCGGTACCGCGCCAATCGAGCCAGCGACGAGCTGGCCGCCGCCGTCGTCAAACAGCCGACCACCGATCGCGGGCGGCCGAATGCTGACGCCGCGCAGCTTCGCGAGCGGTTCGAGGAGGCCATTGCGGTTCTCAAGCAGAAACGTCGTCGGAGCGGACACAACCTGTACGATGTTCCCTGGTACGTCATTATTGGCGCACCGGGATCTGGAAAGACAACCGCGCTGGTAAATTCCGGTCTGCATTTCCCGCTCGAGCAGCGTACCGGGAAAGGCGCGCTGCGCGGCGTCGGTGGGACCCGCAATTGCGATTGGTGGTTCACAGACGAGGCCGTGTTCCTCGACACGGCGGGACGCTACCTCACACAGGATTCCGACGCCGCAGCCGACAGCGAGGACTGGGCGGAGTTCCTGGCGTTGTTGCGCAAGTATCGCGGTCGGCGTCCGATCAACGGCGTGATCCTGACGCTCAGCACGTCCGACCTGCTGACCGCGAGTCCGGCCGATTATGAGCGTCACGTCGCCGCCGCCCGCCGGCGGCTCAACGAGCTGAATCGAGATCTGCGGATACAGCTGCCTGTCTACGTGATGGTGACCAAGTGCGATCTTGTCGCCGGATTCACGGAATACTTCGACGATCTCGATCGCGATGGCCGCGCCCAGGTGTGGGGCGTGACATTCCCGTACGAGCAGACGACGCGCGGCGAGGCGGCCAGGACGTTCCCGGCCGAGTTCGATCTTTTGATCGCACGGCTGAACGGACAACTGTTCGGGCGCCTCGAAGAAGAACGCGATGTGCGCCGCCGCGCGCGGTCGTTCGGTTTCCCCCAGCAGATGGCGGCGGTGCGCGATGGCCTGAGTCAGTTCGTCAACGACGTGTTCGGCTCGACGCGATTCGATCAACAGGTGCTCCTGCGCGGCGTCTACTTCACGAGCGGCACTCAGGAAGGCATGCCAATCGATCGTCTGCTCGCGGCTCTCGGTCGCCGTTTCGCCGTCGCTCCCGAAGCGGTCGCTCCGCCGAGCGGGCGTGGCAAGGCGTATTTCGTCGAACGGTTGCTGAAAGACGTCCTGCTCGCTGAATCGGGTCTCGCGGGTGTGAACCGCCGATTCGAGGTGCAGTTGGCGGCGGCCCAGCTCGGCCTGTACATCGCGATGGCGAGCGTAGCGGTGCTAGGCATCGTGCTGTGGACGGTGAGCTATAGCCGGAACCGAACCTACATCGATGCTGTTGCTGCCGATGTCGCACGTCTGCGCGGTGTGCCTCCGATCGCAGCGGACGCACCGCTCGAATCGGCGCTGCCGCGTCTCGATGCACTGCGCGCCGTGGTCGACTCCGCCGGCCGATTTGGCAACGCCGCCCCATGGGCGATGCGATGGGGTCTGTATCAGGGCACCTCGTTGCGCGATGCCGCGCGCGATGCTTACGCTCGTGAGCTCGACGGGATGATGCTGCCTCATGTCGCGCAGACAATCAGGCGGCGGCTGTCTGACTATGCAGCCGAGCCCGAGCGCCTCTACGAATACCTGAGGGCGTATCTGATGCTCGGACATCCCGAGCATCTCAACAAGCCTCAGCTCGCTGCGGTCGCCGATCTGGAATGGCAATCGGCGTACGGCGACGACCCCGATCGGGTCACAGCGCTTACGAAACACTTCCGCAGCCTGCTGGAGTTCGAGGAGTCGCTTCGCCCGATGCCGCTCGACGACACGATCGTCGCCCAGGCGCGCAGCACCCTGCGGCAGGCGTCTCCGGCCGGGCTCGTCTACCGTGCCGTCAGGAGCTTCTACGCCAGCGATACGGAGCGCGCGCTACGTCTCGATCGGGAGGCGGGGCTAGGTGCCGAACGGGTCCTGCGCCTGAAGAATCGCATCAGTCTGGCGGAGCCGATGCCCAGCATCTACACCAAGCGGGTGTTCGAGGAAATCACGAACAAGGGCACCGACGCAATTGTCAAAGAGTTAACCGAGGAGTTCTGGGTCTGGGGTGACGCGCGACCTTCGATCCTGGGGTCGGCGAAGCTCACCGCGGACTTCATCGACATCTACGAAAAGGACTACATCGCCGCCTGGGATCGCATTGTCAACGCGATCGAAACGACGCCGCTGTCGTCATTGGACGAAACCAAACGGATCCTCATGAGTCTCAGCGGCCCGACATCGCCCCTGCGCGGGTTGCTGGAGGTAGTGGACAAGAACACCTATTTTGCGAAGCCAACGGAGGCACCCAAGCCAGGTCTTCTCGGCGGAATCGGCAGCCGCATCGGTGGGGCCATCGGACGCGGGCGAGCGGCCGCCGGTGTGCCTGCAGTGATGCCCGGCGCCCAGATTACCGCTCATTTCGAGCCGATTCATCTTCTGCTGGCCGGCGACAAGGGGAATGCGCCGATCGACCAGATTCTGAAGAAGGTCGGCGAGCTCCAGAAGAAGATCGAGAACATGGGCAACGGAGTCGGCCAGACGGCGCCGGGCGATTCTCAATCGATTGCGTCCGTCGGCGTGACCGTGAACGAACTGAAACGAGACGTCACGCAGTTGCCGCCCAGCATCAGCACCGTACTCACCCACGTGGCCAATGGCACCTCGCTTGTGGTCCGCGTCGGGGCTGGCAACATCCTCCAGAATCTCTACGAGCAGGAAGTCGTCAGCGAATGCAATGCGATCATCGCGAATCGCTATCCATTCTCGTCGGACAGCGCGAACGATGTCCCGCTGGCCGATTTCGGTCGTTTGTTCGGCTACAACGGCGTGTACGACAACTTCTTCAAGACACAGCTCTCACAATTGGTTGACGCCTCTCGAGTGCCGTGGACGTGGAAAGTGGACTCGGCGGGTGAGCGCGTTGGGGGATCGGTCGCGATGTTGCGCCAGTTCGAGGCCGTAGGCCGGATACGCGAGATGTTCTTCCGTGCGGGGGCCCAGGAGCCGGAGGCGCGCTTCTCCGTTGCCGCCGTCGATCTCGATGCGGCCGCGATCCGGTTCACTTTGGATGTCGATGGCCAACCGTTCGAGTATCGCCACGGTCCGGTGATCGCGACACGCATGGTGTGGCCCGGTCCCAATCCCGGTAAGGCCGTCGCTACGTTCGAAGAGCGCAGCGGCAACCGACCGAACATCCCGGCCGAGGGGCCGTGGGCGTGGTTTCGGCTCATCGACCAGGCTGGTCCGCAACGCGAAACGGACGCGGCGTACGTGCTGACGTTCGAGAGGGGCGGCCACCAATCGCGGATACGCGTCGAGAGCGTGAGCATTCGAAATCCGTACGGCAACCATGCCTTGCAGCAGTTCCGCTGCGGATAGCGAGCGGTACCGTGGTGGAAGTAGGCTTCTACGGCAAATTGCCAAGTCACGGTGATTTTCTGCGGCGCCGTGTGTCGGACGCGTTCGTTCGCGTGTGGGACGCGTGGCTGCAGGAATCGATGTCCGCCAGCCAGGCGGCATTGGGAACCCGTTGGCTCGATACGTACCTGACGAGCCCTGTCTGGCGATTCGCTTGCGCCGGAGGAATCGTCGGCTCCGATCCGATGATCGGCCTGATGGTGCCGAGCGTCGATCGTGTGGGTCGCTACTTTCATCTGACGATCGTGGTGAATCTTCCGCAGGACCTCGACATCGCATTTGCGGCTGCCACCTTCGGTGACTTCTTCGAACACGCACAGCGGTTGGTGATCGACACGCTCGCCGCGGACCGCGTCGACTTCGCGCGTTTCGACGAGGAAGTCGCGGCGCTTCACGAGACGATCGAGCCGCTGTTCACACGTCCTCGCACGTTGCTCGATCCCATGGCGGCGAAGATTCTCGAAGATGGCGATAGCGCCTGGCAGATTCCCATCGGCTCACCGTCCGAGGTCAGTGCAGCGCTCGAGCAGATTTTCTCCCTGAATCTGCGTCGGCTCTACGACCCTCTTGTCGTGATGTGGACGGACGGTTCCGCCGCTGTGGAACCGACCTGTCTGCTCGTACGCGGGTTGCCGCGCCCGGAGGCATTCGCGGCCCTGCTGGACGGGACGTGGACGTCAACGGAGTGGCAATCGATCGCCGCCCACCTCGAAACGGCTGCGCTCCAAAGCGAGCCAGAGACGCTTGTCGACGACTTGACCCCGCCGCGGTATCGCTCTGCCGCGGCGACAGACGTCGGTCGCGTGCGCGGAGTCAACCAGGATTCGCTGATCGAGCGAACCGAAGTGGGATTGTGGGCGGTTGCCGACGGGCTCGGTGGTCACAACGACGGGGAAACAGCGAGCCGAATGGTCTGCGATGCGCTTGCCGACTTCACACCGAACGCGAGCTTCGAGCAGATGGTCGAAACGGCCGGCGATCGCCTCCACGACGTCAACGACTATCTCGTGCGGAGCTCGGCGGGCGCGGGCAACGGCGCCCTCAGCGGGAGCACCGTTGCCGCCTTGCTGGTGCGTGGGACGCGGTGCGCCATCCTGTGGGCCGGTGACAGCCGCGTCTACCGCTCACGCGACGGGAGGCTGGAGCAACTGACTCACGACCACACCCTGGCGGCCACAAAGGGTCTGGCAGCAGCGCCTTCGAATGTCATCACGCGCGCGATTGGCGGGGAGGCGACGCTGGTCCTCGATTCCTATCGCGACCGGGTACGCTGCGGGGATCGGTTCTTACTCTGTTCGGACGGTCTGACGAAAACTGTGCCGGAGTCGGAAATCCAGCGTTGGATGGGCGAGCAGGAAATCCGGACGGCGGTGGAGGGCCTCATTTCGGCGACCTTGGATGCTGGCGCACCGGACAACGTCACTGTCGTCATTGTCGAGGCGTACTCGTGACCGCGAAACGTCGGCCGTTCCGCCTTTATCATCGTTCTCGGGCCCTGCGCGCCTGCATTGCTGTCCCGCATCGAGGTACGCGCTTTGGCGTGCAAGGTCTGTTCGAACTTTTCGCCCGCAACGTTACTGAAAGAAGAGTCATAAACCGGCCAGAGCTGGGGCTGGACTCCGGTTCAAGAGTTGGTAGAATACGCCCGGCTTTTTCCAGTTGACCTTGGTCAAGCCGGCGCGTAGGGGCATGGTGTCTCGCGGTACGGTCGTTTGCCGCGGGTCGACACACCCCTCTGTTTGAGGCCACTCGCACGAAAGCAGGCAATTGTGTGGAGGGAGCATGCCTGAGAGCATTCAAGAGAAACTGAAGCGCGTACGGGCGCCGCGAGTTCATATCGTTTATGAAGTCGAAACCGACGGCGCAAGGGTGATCAAGGAATTGCCGTTCGTGATGGGCGTCATCGGAAACTTCTCGGGCTCTCATCCGACGCAGGAACAGAAACCATTGGAGGAGCGGAAATTCGTTGAGATCAATCGCGACAATTTCGATGGCGTGATGAAGAGAATGAGCCCTGGGCTACAGACGCGCGTCGAGAACACGATTGAGGGCAACGGTACGACCATCCCGGTGCAGCTCGCGTTCAATTCGTTGAGCGATTTCGAACCCGCCAACATCATCCAGCAGGTGGAGCCGCTCAAGAAGCTGCTGGAGACGCGCAACCATTTGCGGGATCTGATTTCTAAGGTTGACCGCAGCGCGGAGCTTGAAGGCATCTTGGAACAGGTGCTGAAGAACACCACAGACCTTCAGAAGCTGTCCGCCGAACTCGGGCTCGAGACTGAAGCATCGGGTGCCGGCGCCGTAGATCCGACCGGCGATCCTTCGAAGTCATAAACGGGAGAACCAGGACATGGCCCCAGGTGAACGACAGAGGGAAGTAGACGCGCCGGCAGCCGAGTTGCGGCCCAGCCTCTTGGACGCTGCCATCGGCGCAACGAAGCAAACCGAACCCGATCGCGCTCGTGAGCTCCTCACGTCGCTGACCAAGGAGGCCCTCAAGGGCACCGTACGGTTCGACCGCAATGTCATGAAGACGGTGACCGCTGCGGTCAAGGCGATTGACGCCGTGATCTCGAAGCAGCTCGCCGCAATCATGCACGATGAGGAGTTCCAGAAGCTGGAGGGGTCATGGCGGGGACTCCACTATCTGGTGAACAAGACCGAAACGGGCGAGTCGCTCAAATTGCGGGTGCTCAACTGCTCGAAACGCGAGCTGTTCAAGGATTTCGACAAGGCAACCGAATTCGATCAGAGCGCGCTCTTCAAGATGATTTACGAGAGCGAGTTCGGATCGCCGGGCGGGGCGCCATACGGTGCGCTCATCGGCGACTACGAATTCGAGAATCACCCGGACGATCTGGCGCTGCTCGAGAACGTCGCGGGTGTGGCCGCAGCGGCGCTCTGCCCGTTTCTCTCCGCGGCATCGCCCCGCATGCTGGGTTTCGGCAGCTGGCAAGAATTGACGCGGCCGCGCGACTTGAAGACCATCGTCGATTCGGTCGAGTATGCGAAGTGGAATTCCTTCCGTGACCACGATGATTCGCGGTTCGTCGTGTTGACGATGCCGCGCACGCTGGCGCGGCTGCCATACGGCAAGAACACGAAGCGCATCGACGATTTCGACTTCGAGGAGGTCGCACTCGGGCCGAAGGGCGAGTCCATCACTGTTCCACACGATCAGTACTGCTGGATGAACACGGCCTACGTGCTTGGAACGAAGCTGACCGCCGCGTTCGCCAAAACCTCGTTCTGCACCGCCATTCGCGGCTACGAGAACGGCGGCCTCGTCGAAGGCTTGCCGGCGCACATTTTCTCCACCGACATGGGTGATGTGGACTTGAAGTGTCCAACCGAGATTGCCATCACGGATCGCCGTTCGAAAGAGATCAGCGATATGGGCTTTCTTTCCCTCGATCATTACAAAGGGAAGGATTACGCCGTCTTTTTTGGCGGTCAGACCGCGCAGCGCGCCAAGAAATACGATCGGACCGACGCGACCGAGAACGCACAAATCTGTGCGCGGCTTCCGTATGTGATGGCGGCGTCGCGCTTCTCTCACTACTTGAAGGTCATGGGCCGCGATTGGATCGGGAGCTTCAAGGAAGCCGAGGATCTCGGGCGGGAGCTCGATCGCTGGATTCACAACTACGTGTCGGCCGACCCGAATCCGAGCGAGGAGACGCGAGCGAGGCTCCCGCTACGGGAGGCGAAGGTCGAAGTGAAGCCCGTCGCCGGCAGGTCGGGCGCCTACGACGCGGTGGTGTGGTTGCGTCCGTGGCTCCAGCTCGAGGAGCTGACCGCCTCCATGCGAATGGTCGCCAGAATTCCTCAGAAGCGGGCGTAGGCTCACGCTCTGAGCGCAGGTTGCAACGCCTGACCCCGAGAGCGGTTTGACGCTCGGCGTTGCCAATGTCGGCGTGTCCCATTCCTCGGGCGCAGGCCGATGACCTTGCACCAGCGGGGAAGGATGGCAGGATGTCCGTGATCGACTTGGCCCGTCCCGGCGCGACCGTGCACCGCGGAAACGCCACTGCCGATCGTCGTCACACGACGTCCACGGTTACCGATTTATCGCCTGCGCAGAGTTTCGGCGTCGCGGCGCTGCAGCGTTGGCTCGACGGCGTCGCACCCGACGGAGATCTGCAAGGCGTCGTCACGGTGCTCAATCGCCAGGTTGCACTCATCGATCGCCTGCTCAACGATCAGGTCAACGCCATC
>Ga0114129_10002940_pt1 | contig 23844 bp, 13 predicted proteins | sample RhiMetdeltSRZDD1_FD_80071 | JGI IMG/M metagenome (GOLD analysis project Ga0114129, IMG submission 80071) | Populus rhizosphere microbial communities from Tennessee, USA - Rhizosphere MetaG P. deltoides SRZDD1 (version 2) (version 2) | ecosystem: Host-associated > Plants > Roots > Rhizosphere >...
CTGGGGCATCTTGATGTCGAGGAACACGAGGTCGGGGCTGTTCTGCTCGGCGATCTTGAGGGCGGCCGGCCCGTTGGCGGCGAGAAGGCAGGTGTACCCCTCGTACTCGAACGTCATCCGCAGCGAGGTGCGGATCGCGTCCTCGTCGTCGACGATCAGGATCTTGGCTTTCATCGGCCTACCGCACTAAACCACAAAGACACAAAGGAAACAAAGGAGCACAAAGAACGGACGAAGGGTCAGGGCTCTACGTCCAGCCTCGCGAGAAACGTACCCGAAGGATGAGGACGGTACACCAGCAGCCACGCGACGTCACCCGGGCGGATCGCGGCCAACGCCCGCTGGTACGCAGGCAGGTCGGGCGTGCCGCGGCGGTTGATCTCGAGTATGAGGTCGCCGTGCTCGAGCGAATCCGCCCCCGGCAGCGGCGAGACCACCTGCTTGATCACGACGCCGGCGCGCTCGGCGGGGATGCCGTGCTCGGCGCGTTTGCCCGCGGGCAACGCCATCACCTCCAGTCCGAGGGCATCGCCGCCGCGTTTGTCCTCGCCGCGGGAGGGTGCGGCATGCGCCACGCGCTCCTCGGTGGCCCGCTCGTCGAGACGCGCGCCGATCTCGAGGACCCGGCCCTCGCGGAACACGGTGAGGGTCACCGCGCTTCCGGGCGAGCGCGAGGCGATCTGGTGGACGAGCTCGTCGCCGCTGGCGATGCCGCGGCCGGAAACGGCGGTGATCACGTCGTAGCGGCGCAGACCGGCGGCGGCTCCCGGCCCGCCCTTCAGCACGTCGAGAACGACGGCGCCGCGGGTATCGCTCATCCCGACGAGCTTCTGCAGGTCCGGCTCCAGCTCCTGGAGCTGCACGCCGAGGTATCCCCGCGCCACGCGGCCGCGGCGGCGGAGCTGCTCCACCACCTCGCGCGCCACGTTCACCGGCACCGCGAAGCCGATGCCCTGCCCCTGCGCGATCATGGCCGAGTTGATGCCGACGACCTCGCCCGCCGCGTTCAGCAGCGGGCCGCCGGAGTTGCCGGGATTGATGGCGGCGTCGGTCTGGATGTACGAGTCGAAGGACGCATCCCAGATCTTGCGGCCCTTCGAGGAGACGACGCCCACCGTCACCGAGTGGTCGAACCGATACGGGTTGCCGATGGCGCACACCCAGTCGCCGACGCGGAGGGCATCGGAGTCGCCGAGAGGGATGCTGGGCAGGTCTGCGGCGTCGACCTTGAGCAGCGCAAGGTCGGTGTTGGGATCGGTGCCGACCACCCGTGCCGGCCTGTCTTTCTTGTCGGAGAAGCGCACGCGGATGCGGCGCGCCTGCTCGACGACGTGGTGGTTCGTGAGGATGTACCCATCGGGCTCGATGACGAAGCCGGAACCCTCGCCGCTGCGCGGGGTGAATCCGAAGCCGTGGTGCTCGATCTCCGCGGTGAGATCGGCCCCGGCGTCGGCCACCGCGATGTGGACGACGGCGGGGTTCACCCGCTCGACGATCTGCGAGAACGACGGCCAGGGCGCGGCCGGGGCCGGCGCCGCCGGCACCGTGCGCAGAACACCACCCCCGCCTGCGAGCAGGCCGAGGAGGCCCGACACCACGGCGACGAGAAGGAACGCCAGCGCCGTCGCCGTCCGTGTCATCGAAAAAGTATAGCCCTCAGTCCGACTCTTCCGACCCGGCGCCGGAGCTCGTGAACTGGCTCCCCTTCTGCGCGAAGAGCACGTTGAAGGTCGTCAGGGAGCCGTAGCAGCGCGAGATGTAGCCCTGCAGCTCGAGCTTCTCCTCGGGCTCCAGCTTCGGATGGCTGTTGATCTTCTGCTCCAGCACCCGGAGCTTGTCGCGGACGCCGATGATCTTCTTGAAGAAGGCCTCGAGGGGCACGTCCTTCGCCTGTGTCCCCTCCTGCCCGGGAACGAGGCGCATCGTCCCTCCGAGCCAGCGCTTGCCCAGCTCGAGGTCGGCATCGAGCCAGCCGTAGTCGAGCAGCACCTCGCGCACCACCTGCCGGATGCGGTCGAGCTCGGGCTCTCCCGCGCTGTCGACGGCGGTCAAGCCGTGGAACTGCCAGCCGACCCAGCGTGTCTCGCCGTTCTTGTAGAGGACGAGGTATCCCTCGTCCTGATAACGGACGATCCGCCCGCGGCCGTAGTCCACGTGATTGACGATCGCCCCGATGCCGAGCCGCGGCCTGATATCGGACATGACGCCTCCTGGACGGAGGCGATCATACTAGCGACCGGCGCAGGCGATCACTTCGGTGTGTTTGCCGCCCATGGCGGCGGCGCCGTCGCGGTCGTTGTCGGGGAATCGATTGCCCGGCCGGCGCTGGAGCATCAGGCCCATGGTGAGCGTCTCCCGCCGCGACAATCCCTTGGGCGCGGAGACGATCGGGTTCATCAGGTCGTTCGTGTCCGGCGAGTGCTCGAGGCCGAACGTGTGCCCGAGCTCGTGCGTCACCACCGCCGCCATGCGCGCGACCTCGATGGAGATGAAGACGATGCGGCCGCCGGTGATCTGGCTGCCGTCGATGTTCCGATAGGCGAGGGCGGCGTGGCCGCCCATGGCCGAGTCGTTGGCGTCGACGAGCGTCTGCACCTTGATCGGCGACGATGCGCTGATCTCGACCACGAACGTCACCGCGCCGTTCGTGGCGCGGGTGAGGGCGTCCGCCGCTTCCTCGTGGGCGCGCCAGGCTTCGACGTCCCTCTCGATCCCCGGCGAGGGTATGACGGAGACGCGGGCCACGCCCGGGCTCAGCCGGCGCAGGCGCAGCGCTCCCGGCGCACCGCCGGTGGCCTCGGTGTAGACGAGCCGGCGCGTCAGCTCCTCGTCGAGACCGGTCGGGCTGTGCCGCGGCCAGAGCGCATACCGCAGCTCGTCGCGCGAGCGGATGACAGTCTCGCGAAGCAGGTATTCGCCGGAGGAGGCCTCCAGCGCCGCGGGCAAGGCGGTGGCCGCGCCCAGGCGGATCTCGCCGCCGCTGTCGGTGCGATGGCGATTCGCGCCGACGGCGACGTCGACGCCGGCCGCCGGTGTCGATGTCTCCGCCGACACGAATTGCAAGACGGTTCCGGCCTCGAGCGTCCCGCCGTCGAGGGCGGGCGACGTCGCCGACGCTTGGGTGACGTCGACGCTAGTTCCCGTCGACGCCGTCGGTGACGTGGTGTGACAACCCGAGAGAACCCAAACGGACAGCAACGACAGCGGGACTCTCGTCCATCGCCGCGGCAGGTCCATGGCGCACCCTCATTTCCACCAGTCAGTACTACAAAGGACGTGCCGGAACGGCTGTCCTGTGATCCGGACCACACCGGACCAGATCTATATCGCTGCAGCAACTAGAGTTGATCAGGTCGGCGCCACCACCGCCGCCATATATTGGTCGCACGCAGGGCCGGACCTTGGCCGGCTGTAGGCCAGAAATTCACATCGAGTGTGGCTCGTCCCGCGCGGCGTCCTACTCGACGGAGTGGTGACATCCGGCCCGACTGGGGTACGCTCCCGCCATGAAACCCTGGGCCATTTTCGTCGCTGCCATCGTCGCCGTGCTTTTCACAGTCGGTCCTGCCTCCGTTCAGCCGTCGCCACGGGCACGTCTCACCGAGAACGATGCGAAGGTGAAGGCGCTCGTCGCGCAAATGACGCTGGCCGAGAAGATCGGACAGATGACGCAGCCCGATCAGGACTTCATGACCGACCCGACCGACATCGAGACGCTCTTCCTGGGCTCGGTGCTGAGCGGCGGCAGCTCCGATCCGAAGGAAGGCAACGAGGTCGAGCACTGGCGCGCGATGGCCGAGCGCTATCAGGGGCACGCGCGGCGCACCCGGCTCAAGATCCCGCTGCTGTACGGCGTCGATGCCGTGCACGGCCACAGCAACGTCCTGGGGGCGGTCATCTTTCCGCACAACATCGGCCTCGGGGCGACGCGCGACGCGAAGCTCGTGGAGGAGGTCTCGCGCGTGACCGCCCTCGAGGTCCGCGCCACCGGCATCCACTGGGCCTTCGCGCCCTGCGTTGCCGTTCCTCAGGACGAACGCTGGGGCCGCGCCTATGAAGGCTTCTCCGAGGATCCGGAGCTCGTCGCCCTCCTCGGCCGCGCCGCCGTGCGCGGCCTGCAGGGGGCCCAGCTCGGCGAGAGCAACCGTGTGCTGGCCTGCTCCAAGCATTTCGTCGGCGACGGCGGCACGCGCTGGGGCACCGGCACGGCGTTCGTCGACGAGAAGAACCCGGCCAAGGGCCGCTATCCCCTCGACCGCGGCGACGTGGCGCTGGGCGAGGCCGAGCTGCGCAAGACGCACCTGCCCGGCTACGTGTCGACGATCGACGAGGGTGTGGGCAGCGTCATGATCTCGTTCAACAGCTGGAACGGCGTGAAGGCCTCCGCCAGCCGCCGCCTCATCACCGAGATCCTGAAGGGCGAGCTCCGATTCGAGGGCCTCGTCGTCTCCGACTGGAAGGCGATCGAGGAGATCCCGGGCACGCATCGCGAACAGGTGAAGGCCGGCGTCGAGGCGGGGATGGACATGTTCATGGTCCCCGACGGCCACAGGAAGTTCATCGCCGACCTCACCGACCTCGTCAACAAGGGCGACGTCAAGATGGCGCGCATCGACGACGCGGTGACCCGGATCCTCCGCGTCAAGTTCGCCCTCGGCCTGATGGACGGCGAGGCGGCTCTCACCGCGGACCGCACGCTGGCCGACAGCGTGGGATCGCGCCCGCACCGCGAGGTGGCGCGCCGCGCCGTCCGCCAGTCCCTCGTCCTCTTGAAGAACGACAAGAAGGCGCTGCCCCTGTCGAAGGCGGCCAAGAAGATCGTGGTGGCCGGGGCGGCCGCCGACGACCTCGGCATCCAGTGCGGCGGCTGGACGATCGGCTGGCAGGGCGGCCCCGGACCCCTCACCACGGGCACCACCGTCTTCGCGGCGGTGCGCCAGGCCGTTTCGGTGAAGACCGACGTGATTTTCTCCCGCGACGGGGCCGGCGCGGCAGGAGCCGACGCCGCCGTGGTCGTGATCGCGGAGGAGCCCTACGCGGAGATGAAGGGCGACCGCAGCGACCTCTCGCTGCGGGCCGCCGACCTGGAGATGCTGGCGCGTGTGAAAAAGGCAGGGGTCCCCACCGTGCTGGTGCTGATGTCGGGCCGCCCCATGATCCTCGGCTCGGCCTCGACCGGCGCCGACGCGATCCTGGCCGCCTGGCTTCCCGGGCCCGAAGGCGCCGGCATCGCCGACGTCCTCTTCGGCGACCACCCGCCGACGGGCAAGCTGCCGTTCTCGTGGCCGGCGTCCATGGACCAGTTGCCCATCAACGCCGGCGACGGCAAGACACCTCAGTTCGCGTACGGCTTCGGCCTCGGATACTGACGAGCCGTCGATTCCCTTCTCCATGTCCTCTTGGGACACGGCGCCTCTCTCTAAAAATACTTGACAGCTAACACGAGTTAGCTGATTCTATCGCGCAGAACCTCGCCCAAGCGCCGGCCGTGGGCCGCCCATAGGGCGGTGATGGCGGCCGGTTGACGTGTGCCGGGAGACCCGTCGGTCCCCCGCAGTGGCGGAGCCGTGTCCGCGCGGCGGTCGCCGTGGATGAAACAGATCGGCCAGTGGCCTTTGTGCGCCCTCGTCCGATCCCTCGAGTGTTTCGGCATTCGAGCCAGGAGGTTGTCCATGCGCGTGTGCCTTGATGCAAGGAGATTGCCGCTCGCCTTCGCGGCGTCCGTCGGTCTCGCAACGTGTGCCCTGATCCTCGTTCCCGCGAACCCGGCGACGAGCGCCGACGCCGCCACGCAGCGGCAGATGGCGGCGCAGCGGCCGTTGGTTCGGGCGGCGACGCTGATCCGACAGGCCATCGACCTGACCGCCCAACCCGGCTACGCCGGTCTCGTGATCGAGCCCACCGGCGTGGCCCTCTGGTGGAAAGGCCAGGTGCCCATGCGCGTCACCGCGCTGGTGGCGGAGGCCCGAAAGCTCGCTCCGGTTCGGATCGCTCCCGCCCGCTACTCGCTCGCGCAGTTGAAGGCGGCGGCCAGGCAGATCCAGGCGCAGGCGGGTCCGGATGCGCGGATCCAGGCCATCAAAGACCCAGGCGACGGCAGCCGGCTCGTGATCTCGGCGCCGCTGGAAGCCCGGGACCCGGCCGCGAAGTCCCTCCTGATGCAGTCGGTTCCTGACGTCGGCGTCGAGACCGAGGTGGTGTTCGAGCCCGAGCTGCGGCCCATCTCGAGGAACGACGACGCACCGCCGTGGTCGGGCGGGGCGGTCATCGTGAATACGCGCGGTTTCCTCTGCACGTCCGGCTTCGGCGTCATCGCCGCCGGACGCGCCGCCGTGCTGACCGCCGGGCACTGCGCGTTGGCCAACGGCGACGTCTTCAACGACGGCGCGGGTGAGCGTATCGGGCTCGCGGCGGAGAAGACCAACCACGACCAGTTGATCATCCCGACTTCAGCGGCCGGCAACCGGATGTACGTCGGCAGCCGCTCGAGCAACACCACCAAGCTGGTCACGGGCTGGGAGCCGTGCTTCATCGGTGAGCTGCTCTGCCAATCGGGCGTCAGCACGGCCGAGGCGATCGGCAGCGAGCTGTGCGGTCTGCGCGTGCTCTCCTTCAATATGGACGAGGAGAGCCTCGTCGAGGCGGAGCAGATCGACGGCCAGCAGGGCGCCCGGCCCGGCGACAGCGGCGGGCCGCTCTATTCGGATCGGGGCAGCAGCGTGATCGCCAAGGGCACGATGACGCGTGTCGCGGGCGCCCGCGTCGGCTTCCAGGACATTCCCACCGCGAACCAGGACTTCGGCGGCATCTCGATCCCCGGCTCGACGGGCACCGCGGCCGTGCAGCTCTTCCAGCACTGCTCGTTCGGAGGCTGGCGGGCCGACTTCAACACCACCGGCAACATCTCGACGTCGCAGATCGTGGCCGCCGGAGGAGTCAACAACGACGCTTCGTCGATCCGGATCGCTTCCGGCTTCCGGGTCACGCTGTTCGTCGACGACAACCAGGCCGGCCGCTCCGTCACGTTGACCGGCGACAACTCCTGCTTCGTCGGCGTCAGCTTCAACGACGTCTTATCGTCGATGAGGATCGAGCGCGCCGACGGTGTCGTCTTCTTCCAGGACATCAACTTCGGCGGCGCGCGCAGCCAGGCGCTCGCGCCCGGCGACTACACCCTGTCCGCCCTGCAAGCGCGCGGGATACCCAACGACTGGGCGTCGTCTGTCCGCATTCCGAGCGGCCGCACGCTGACGATGTTCCAGCACGACAACTTCGCGGGCACGAGCTGGACGCTCACGTCCGATACGGCGAGCTTCCTGGCTCTCAGCCCGAACGCGAACGACCAGGTGTCGTCGGTCCGGATCCGGTAGCCTTGCGCAACCCGAGGCACTTAGTAGTCCCACTTTAGAACTTCTAGACGTCCGGCCGTTCATTCATTCCGGAGCGGGCGGAGACTCTCCCCTCCGCCCGCTCTCGTCTAGCGCGACGAGAGCAGTGGCTTCGTCAACCGCACCGTGCCGCGGCGCTCGATGGCGTCGCTGGCGCGGCCCACGAGGATCTCGAACTCGCCGGCGTCCGCGCGCCAGCCGCCTGCCTTCGCGTCGTAGTACGAGAAGGAGCGGGCGTCGAGCGTCACCGCCACGCGCTTGGTTTCGCCGGGCGCCAGCACCACCTTGGCGAAGCCCTTCAGCTCCTTGGCCGGCCGCGGCACCTTCGGAGCCTTCTCGGAGACGTAGACCTGGGCCACGTCGGCCCCGGCACGCGTCCCGGTATTGGTCACATCGAACGACACCTCGACGCGCCCGTCGCTCGTGCGTGACGGCGTGAGGGTGAGATCGCCGTAGCGGAACGCCGTGTACGACAAACCGTGGCCGAACGCGAAGAGCGGCTTCGCTCCGCCGCGGTCGTAGCCCCGATAGCCGACGAACACGCCCTCGCGATAGACGATGCGCTTCGTTCCCGCCTCGGGGTAGTAGCTGTCGTGCACGGGGTTGTCTTCGAAGCGGCGCTCGAACGTCGCCGGCAGCCGGCCCGAGGGGTTGACGGCGCCCAGCAGGATCTCGGCCAAGGCCGTGCCCCCCTCCTCGCCGGGATACCACGCGTGCAGCAGCGCCGGCACGCGGTCGATCCACCCGGCGGCGTCCACGCCGCCTCCCGCCTGGACGACGACGATCGTGTTGGCATTGGCCGCGGCCGTCTCGCGGATGAGGGCGTCCTGGCCCACCGGCAGCGTGAAGGTGCGATCCGCACCTTCCGCCTCGCTGTCCGGATCGAAGCCGGCGGCGACGATCACGACGTCGGCCCTCGCCGCCATCGCCTTTGCCTCCGCGGCGACGACACCCTCCGGGCGCACGATGCCGATGCGGAACCGGAACCCGTCCTGGTGACGGCGCTGCTGCTCCTCGATCACCAGTCGATGCGCCGCCGACGTGAGGGCCACTCGCCGCGTGGCGAGGCGCGCCGGCTGCCATTCCCACGCGTCGATGACGAGCGCGCCATCCAGGTACACGCGATAGCCGCTCGTCTCGCCAGGGCCGGCCAGGACGATCTCGTGCTCGCCGGCGGCGGTCGGCGTGAAGTAGCCCGTCCACCGTGTGGCCGCCGAGGGCGGCGACTGGAAGGCCCCGCCGTTGCGCGCGCGACGGATCGTGCGGGTGGCCGACGGTGTCTTCGTGAAGTCCACCCCGTCGAACAGCTCGAGCACGAAGCCCGGCTCGCCCCCCGTCTCCTGCGTGCGCAGCTCGGTGGACTCCATCAGCTCGGTGAGCGTGGGCAGGCCGCGGTGGTAGTGCACGGTGGCCCCCGGGGCCAGCGCGGTGGCCATGGCCTGCAGGAGGCTCACCGCCACGAACGGCTCGACGCGGGCGCTGCCTCCGCCCGCGGGCACGGCCGGGTAGGCGTCGGGTCCGATCACCGCCACCGAGCGGAGCTTCGCGCGGTCGAGCGGCAGCAGGCCGCGATCGTTCTTGAGAAGGACGACGGCCTCGCGCGCCGCCTCCAGCGCCACCTGCCGGCCCGCGAGGTTGAAGCGCGGGACGCTGGGATCGACCTGCTCGCGGTCCAGCCAGCCGTAGCGAGCGGCGAGGCGCAGGATGCGCCGCACCTTCTCGTCGAGGGTCGCGGCGGACACCTTCCCGTCGCGCACCGCGGCCATCAGCGTGTCGCGGCTCATGAGCTTGCCCGAGGGCATCTCGAGATCGAGGCCGCCGTTGGCCGCGGCCACGCCGTCGTATGTCGACGTCCAGTCGGACATCACGACGCCGCCGAAGCCCCAGTCCTTCCGCAACACGTCGATGTTCAGGTACGGGTGCTGCGACATGTGGGTGCCGTTCGTCAGGTTGTAGGCCGTCATCACCGCCCCCACGTCGGCCTCTTTGACGCCCGCTTCGAACACCGGCAGGTAGAGCTCGCGCAGGCTGCGCTCGTCGATGACCGAATCGGTGTGGTGCCGACCGAACTCCGAGTTGTTCCCCACGAAATGCTTGATCGTGGCCGACACGCCCTGGCCCTGGACGCCACGGATGTAGCCCACGGCGATCCGGCCGGCGAGGAAGGGATCCTCGCCGAAGTACTCGAAGTTGCGGGCGTTCATCGGCGCGCGGTAGATGTTCACGCCCGGGGCCAGCAAGAAATGCACACCCTTGGCCCGAGCATCGCGGCCGAGCTCCACACCCATGCGCTCGGCCAGGACCGGGTTCCAGGTGGCGGCGAGTCCGATCCCGGCGGGCATGCCGGTGGCGGGGCCGAAGTTCCGCAGGCCGAGGGGTCCGTCGGCCATCTTGAGGCGCGGCACTCCCAGACGCGGCACGCCGCGCACGAAGAAGCCGTCGACGCCGCCGATGTAGTCGATCTTCTCCTCCAGCGTCATCTGGCCGAGGATCGACTCCACGCGTCGCTCCAACTCGGTGGAAAGGGGCGCGGGAGCACCGGCAACGGCGTGGCCGATGCCGGCGACGAAGAGCAGAAGAAGCGACAGGACCGGCCGATATGGGCTCACGTGGCTCCTCTCGACAGCCTGGGGTCCGTAGGTTAGTTCGGCGCGGGCCCGCCTCCAACACCCGAAGCGGTAGGTCGATCGGGTGTCCTACCCAATCGAGTGATGCCGTGTTCGAAGCCGGGCCCTAACCTGCCTCTGCCGAAGGAGGCCGTCCATGAAATGCCTGTCCCTCGTACGCCGGCTTGTCGCCGCGTCGCTGCTCACTGCCGTTCCGCTCGGCGCGCAAACCACCACGGCCTCGCTGTCCGGCCGGGTACTGGACTCCACGGGGGCGGTGTTGCCCGGTGCCACTGTCACGATCGTGAACGCGCAGACGGGAGTGGGCGCCTGGACCGGGTCGACCAACGGCGAAGGCATCTACGTCGCGCCCGCGCTGCAGGTCGGCACCTATGACGTCACGGCCTCGCTCGCCGCGTTCAAGACCGTCTCCGTCCGCGGCGTGCGCCTCACCGTCGACCAGCGCGCCCGCATCGACGTCACTCTCTCGCCCGGCGAGGTGCAGGACACCCTCGTGGTCGTCGGCGAGACGGCGGGCCAGCTCGAGTCCGAGAGCTCGTCGATGGGCCTCGTGGTCAACACGTCGCAGGTCCAGAACCTGCCGCTGCCGAGCCGGGCCATTCTGAACCTCCTTTCCCTCGTCGGCGGCGTCTCCTCCGGCGGCGCCGCCACCGGCATCAACGCCGCCCAGCTCTCCATCAACGGCAGCCGCACGCTGAACAGCGAGTTCACGGTGGACGGCGTCTCGATGGTGTCCGGCTCCACCGGCGGCCTGGTGCGGCTCCCCTCCACGGAGGCGGTGCGCGAGTTCAAGGTCCTGACGGCCAGCTATTCCGCCGAGTACGGCCGCACGGCCGGCGGGTTCGTCAACGTCGTCGTCGACTCGGGCACGAACAACCTGCACGGCGGCGTGTACGAGTACTTCCGCCACGAGAAGCTGAACGCGAACAACTTCTTCCGGAACCTGCGCGAAGAGGAGCGGCCGACCGACCGCTACAACCAGTTCGGGGCGAAGCTCAGCGGGCCGCTGCAGATCCCGGGCCTGTACTCGGGCCGCGACAAGACCTTCTTCTTCATCAACTACGAAGGGCTGCGGCGCCGCCAGCCCTCGACCGCCATCTCGACGATCCCGGACGAGGCGTTCCGTACCGGCGACTTCTCCGCCTCTCCCATCCCCGTCATCGATCCGCTGACCCGCGTGCGCTTCCCCGACAACAAGATCCCGGCCAGCCGTATCGATCCCGCCGCCGCGCGCATCATGGCGCTGCTGCCGGCGCCCAACGCGCCGGGCAACGCCGACGCCGCCAACGGCCGGCGCACCAACAACTACATCGCCAACGAAACCGTCCTCCCCTCTGAGAACGAGGTGACGGCCCGCTTGGATCACAACGTCGGCTCCCGGACGCATATCTACGGCCGCTTCACCAAGTACAGGATCGAACAGCCGACCTTCTCGACGATCCCCGGACCGCTGGATCCGGCGGTGGGGCCGGGAGACACCCCCGGCACCCAAGTCTCGCTCGGCTGGACGCAGGTCTGGTCGCCGGCGCTCTTCATGGACGTGAATGTCGGCTACATGCGGGACAACCAGCAGTTCGACCCGCCGAGCCCGGACCTGGACGTGGCGGGCGTGCTGGGCATCCGGCGATCGGCCTATCCCGTCGCCCCGCGTATCAACATCTCCAGCTATGCCGGCCTGGGGATCAACGAGAACACGCTCCGCCGCCAGCTCAACAACAACCTCCAGGGCGCCTTCAGCCTGACGTGGGTGAAGGGCGGGCATGTGGTGAAGGGCGGCGTGCAGGGGCGGTTCAACCGGTTCGACGTCTTCAACCCGGGCGCGGAGTTCGCCGGCATCTACAACTTCAACGGCGAGATCACCTCCCCGAACCAGAGCGGCGGCAACCCCGTGAACGCCCTCGCCGATTTCCTGCTCGGCCGCGTTCAGTCGGCCGTGTACGAGGTCGCGCAGGAGCGCACCGCCCGTCGAAACCACAACTTCGGCGTGTTCCTGCAGGATGACTGGAAGATCGGCTCGAAGCTGACGATCAACGCCGGCATGCGCTACGAATACGAGGCGCCGGTGACGATCGACAACGACACCTACTCCCGAATCGATCCGGCCACCGCGCGGCTGCTCGTCGCCGGACGGAACGCCTCGCGCACGCTCGACCTCGAGGCCGACAAGCTCAACTTCGCGCCGCGGCTCGGCTTGGCCTACACCGTGAACGACAAGACGATCATCCGTGCCGCCACCGGGATCTTCTACGGCCAGGTCTTCTCCAACCTGGGCGGCGTCGTGCGCTACCCCGGCTTCACCTTGCGGCAGAACTTCGCCGATCTGGGCGTCGGCATCGCGCAGCCTTTCAGCCTGAGCGAAGGGCATCCGCTCTCCCTGCCCGCCGTCGCCGAGGACCCGCTCTCCGTCGAGCGCAACGCCACCGCCGCGAACCCGCTGGCCGGCTCGGCCAGCTACGGGAACATCAGCCCGCTGCCGTACTCCCTGCAGTGGAACTTCGGCATCCAGCGCGAGCTGTTCCGCGGCACGATCGTGGACCTGAGCTACGTCGGCTCTCGCGGGTCACACCTGCCGGTCAGCCGCAGCTATAACCAGATCCCCTTCGAGCGGGCCATCGAGTCGGCGCAGGCGGGCAACGCCCTCTTCACGCAGGGCCTGCGGCCGGTGCCGACCGTCAATGGCTTCGGTGCCTTCGTGCACCTTGGCTCCTCGATCTACCACTCGGGCCAGGTGCGCGTCAGCCGGCAGTTCTCGAAGCGCTTCGGCTTCCAGGCCAGCTATACCTTCTCGAAATCGATCGACGACGGCAGCGGGATATTCAACTTCTCGCAGCCGAACGGCATCGACGGCGGCCAGTTCGAGAACCAGGCGGACCTGTTCCCGAACCTGAACCGGGGCCTCAGCGCCTTCGATCGGCCGCACGTCTTCGCCGCCGCCCTCCAGTACACGACGGGCGGCCCCTGGTGGCTGCGCGGCATCCAGTCCAACGTGATCGTCACCGCGCGCTCGGGGCTGACCGATACCATCACGCAGTCCAACCTGCACCCGCTGGCCGGCCAGCAGCGGCCGGGCGTGATCAACGGCAACACCAGAGGCATCGCCCCCGAGCGTACGCCCGAGGGCCAGGGCATTCGCTATCTGCTGTCGCCGAGCGACCCGAGCTTCCCGTTCGTGCCTGTCGGCCCGCTGTACACCGGCTCCGGCGCGACCCGGCGGCTGATCCTCCCGTTCACAGAGCCGGGCAACCTCGGCCGCAACACCATGCGCGAGCCGTCGGAGTTCAACGTCGACCTGGCGCTGGCGCGCCGGTTCAAGCTGTCGGGCGCGTTGGGCTTCACGCTCCGCGCCGAGGCCTTCAACGTGCTCAATACGGTGAACCTCAACGCGCCCAACACGGCCCTCAGCGTCATCGCCGACCCGAACGGGAACCCGGTATTCAACTCGCCGAACTTCGGCCTCATCACCGGCGCGAAGGCGGCGCGGTTCATCCAGCTCGTGGGGCGTCTCGACTTCTGACCGGGCGGGCCTGACGCGGCGTCAGGCCCGTATCGTCACCAGCAGGTCCTCGCCGCCGGCGATCTCGACGACGACCGGCACCGCCTGAACGCCGGGGACGTGATTGAAGACGCGCCCGGGCGTGTCGACGCGGAGCGAACGCGAGGCCGACACCAGAACGACGAGGCCCGCCCGCCGGGTGATCGCGATCTCGGTCGCGCTCACGGACACCGCCTCGCCCTGGGCGGAGACCACGGGCACCGCGAGCCGGGCGCTGTCGACGCCGTCGACACGCGCGCGGATCTCGACGGCGTCGTCGCGGAAGCGATAAGTCAGCCGAAACGCGACCGGCGGGCTCGAGGCCCTGCCGTCGCGCCCGGCAAGGACGCCGCGGCTCGCCACCTCGATGGCGTCCGCCGTCTCGCGGGCCTCGACCGCCGCCGTGAGATCGTTCAGGCTCCGGTACACGCTGCCCCCGACCGTCGCCTCGATCGCCGGCGTCAGCGTCAGCGTCGCGCCGGCATGCAAGGGCTGGTTGTGGGGCTCGACCTGCTGGTACTGGGTCATGCTCGCGCAGAGGACGAGGCCGGCGCGCTCGTGCCACAGCAGGCTCAGCGCGCCGCCGCTGGCGTTGCCTTCCGGCACGTACTGCCAGTCGCTCGCCGTCACCGTCGCTCGCCACGGCCCGCGCGCGACCAGCCAGCTCTCGATGTCCGGGTAGTGGCGGAGCCTTGGCGCCGTCTCCCGCGGCAGGCGAGCCCCGCCGACGTGGTCCGGGACGCCGCGGTCGAGGATCGCGGCCAGCATCTTCGCGTGCGCGAAGGTGTGATGGAGGCATGGCCGCTCGCCGGTGAGGTGGAGGTGCGGCCCGCCGTGGAGCAGCCCGTCGTGAGTGCACCGCTCGAGGAGCTCGAGGTTGCGCAGCGCCGCCTCGCGGAACACGGGATCGTCCGCTCCCGCCACCAACAACCCGGCCGGAGCTCCGTCCGCGGTGCGGCTGCCCCAGTACGTCCACTTGTAGTTGCGCGTGCCCCAGCTGTTGTCCCAGCCGCCGTCGGGAAGGAGGAACTCGAGATGGGTGCGCCAGGAGGCGCGCACGAGGCCGAGCAGATCGTCGTCGCCGACGAGGCCGGCGTAGGCGGCGAGGTTCGGCAGCGACTCCTCGACGTTGTATCCCAGGTCGATCGCGCGGCAGCCGCGGGGACTCACCCGATCGTTGGGATGGCCCTCTCCGTACACGAAGCCGCTCGGCAGAAAGCTGCCGCGGACGGCGGACGCCATCTCCCGCGCCCGCTCGCGGTAGCGCGGCTCGCGCAGCAATTCGGCGGCGAGGGCGAAGGCCAACGGTCCGGACATCCGGTAGTTCACGTTGCCGACCGTCGGGGTGAGGAAGCGGTCGAGGAATTTCATCGCCTTCGCGAGGCGCTCCTGCCAGCGGGCACCCACCTCGGGCGGCAACTGCCCCCCGTGATGGTGAAGCCCCTCGCCCAGGGCGATCGCCGCAAAGACGGTGGTGCCCGGCCAGCCGTTGAACGGATCGTTGACCCAGCTCCCGTCCTCGCGGCTGACGTTCTCCATCCAGGCGAAGACGTCCCGGGCGGCGGCGAGGTAGCGCTCGTCTTTCGTCGTGCGGGCCAGGCGCAGGAACGGATAGACGGCGTCGCCCACGCGGCCATGGATGCGCGCGCACGCGGGACACAGCAGGCCCCCGAGGAAGGCGCGATCGGCCGGCGCTCGAACCTGGAGCCGAAGGAGTGCGCTACCCCACGTCTCGAGCAGGCGCGACGCCAGTGACTCGATCGCACGGCCTCCCTCCAGCGGCAGGGCGGCGGTGGCAGGACCGGCGACGGCAAGCGCCGGCAGCACGGCCGTCCCCGCCTTCAGGAAGACTCGCCGTGAAACCATCCGGTTTGTAGACATGGCGATCAGGGTAACTCACCGACCATTACCCGAACGGGTGATGACGGCACCTCTCACGGCGGCTATCGTGCGGTTGTCTTGGACATGACGGTTTTACTCCAGACACCATAACCCCAACCCCGGCGGGCTGCGGCCACCCCTGTCCGCAGCCCGCTTTTTCGTTTGGCTCTCACTCGCTCCGCGGACCCGATCGAACGATTCACCCCCGACCGCATCGATCCATCGCCTACTCGACCGGGTGGTGACTTCTCCGCGCCCACCGCTACGCTGATCCCAAGACACACACAGCACACAAGCGAAAAAATTCGCACGCGGGCGTGCCCGCGTCTCCATTGGGAGGTATGTGATGAGCTGGGCCAGGAACGTGACGGCGTTTGTGGCGGCGGCGGGCGTGACCCTCGGTGGCGCGGAAAGCTTCGCAACCGTGCTCTTCCACAACACGGGGACGACCTCGGGCTGGGACGGGCAGAGCCTCGAGCACTGGGGATCGATCACGCAGGTAACGAGCCCGGTGCTCAAGGGGTCGACGGCGATCAAGGTGACGCAGATCTACGACCCCAACTACAGCGGCCGCTACCACGCGGAGGTCGTCCGCAACGACGGCTACAAGCCGGGCCAGATGCGCTTCTATGGGTTCGCGTTCTACATCCCCAGCACCTGGCAGTCGTCGACGCAGGGCTACAACATCGCCCAGTTCATCGCGAACTTCTCGAACACCGGCTGCGACGATTGGATGCCCTCGACGATGATGTGGTTCACCGGCTCCGGCCTCAGCACGCGGGTGAAGCAGGGGTCGATCTGCAGCCAGTCGATCCGCACCTTCAGCAACTTCGCGACGCTGTCGTACGGCTCCTGGCACCGCATCGAGATCCAGGCGAACTGGCAGCCGAACACCAGTGGCTACTTCAAGGTCTGGGTCGACGGCGCCAAGCGCCTGGAGCAGTACGGGCTGCAGACGACGCTCTCCGATCCGGCGAACCGCACGTTCTCGTTCCGCGTGGGCATGTACGCCAACAGCTGGTACGACCAGCACCGCATGACGGGGACACAGGGCACGCGCACCCTCTACTACGACCAGGTCGGTATCGGGACGACGTTCGGCGAAGCCGACCCGAACGGCTGGTAACATGATGGCGGGATGCGCATCCATCGCCGGTCCGGCGCGCTCCTCGTCACCGTCACCGTCGCCGGTGCGGCCTGCCGTCCCGCCACTTCGAGCCTGCGTCCTCTCGTCTCTGTCGATGAAGCGCGGCAGCTCCCCGCCGGAGAGGAGGTCCGCCTCCACGGCTGGCTCGGCCTGTACGACGCGGCCTCCCGCTCCGGCTACCTGCAAGACGCCGGCGCGGGCGTGTATATCGAGGCCGCGGGGGCACCGTCCGTCCCGGCGGCGGGCCGCGAGATCGAGGCCGAAGGCGTGATCGAGCGCCGCGGCGGCGCCCCGCTGCTGAAGGTCCGCGCGTTCCGCATCGTATCGCCGGGACATCCCACCCCGGAGCCGGTGGCCGTCCCCGCCTCCGATATCGGCGGCGACCACGTCGCGGGCACCTGGGTGGCCACGGAAGGCGTCGTCACGCAGATCACCGAGCACGACGACTGGCACGCCATCCGGATCGAGGGAGACGGTGCCACCTTCGTCGCCTGCGTGGCCCAGGCCGGGCAGGACCGGCCGGCCGGGCAGGGCAGCATCCTCGGCTTCCAGGTCCGCGCGCAGGGTGTGCGCGTGACCGCCGCCGATCGCCAGGCCACCGCGCGCGGATGCGCGCTGCGCCTGCCCGCGCGGGTGAACCTGCGCTTCCTGCGCGACACCCCGCGGACGGCTTCGCTGCCGCTGCCCCCGCTCACCACCATCGACACCATCCGCGCGCTGTCCCCCACTGACACGCGCAAGCGCGAGCCGGTGCGGGTGCGCGGCGTGGTGACCGCCCACGATCGAGACGAAAATCTGCTCTTCGTCCAGGACAAGACGGCGGGCGTCTACGTCGAGGCCTGGCGCCATCTGCACGACGTGACGCCGGGAGAGCTCGTGGAGGTGACGGGCCGCGTCGGCCCCGGCGCCTTCGCGCCCATCGTCGAGTGGCCGCAGCTCGCGATACTCGGACGCGCCCCCTTTCCGCCCGCGATACGCCTGCAGACGGCGGTGGCGCCCGCCCTCGACAGCCAATGGATCGAGGTGGAGGGCATCGTTCGCTCGGCGGAGCTGCGCACGCGCCGCGCCGTGCTCGAGCTGGTGGCGTTCGGCGAAAGATTGCGGGTCCACCTCCCCGGCATCGTCGACCTCGAGCGCGTGCGGCCGCTGGTCGACGCCCAGGTGCGCGTCCAGGGCGTGTACCGCGCCAACTTCAGCACCCGGCGGCAGCTCGTCGGCGTGGAGATCCACGTCCCCCGCCTCGACCTCGTCTCCGTCCTCGCCGCGGCACCGCCCGACCCGTACGCCGCCCCGTTGCGGCGCTCCGACACCGTGCTCGAGTTCCAGCCGCGGGACACCACCGGCCGCCGCCTGCACGTGCGCGGCGTCGTGACCCTGCACCGGCCCGGGCGCGTGCTCTACCTGCGCGACGCCGGCGGCCCGCTGCGCGTCGAGACACGCGACGAAACGGCCCTGGCGCCCGGCGACGAAGTCGACGTGGTCGGCTTCCCGGGCGTCGGCGACTACCGGCCGGTGCTCCAAGACGCGTCGTACCGCCGCGGCCCGCGGCTCGAGACGCCCGCTCCGGTGGCGGTGGCCGCCGACCAGGCCATGAGCGGCGATCTCGACGGCGAGCTCGTGCGGATCGAAGGGCGTCTGGTCGAGCGCTTCACACCCGAGGGCGAGACGCGCCTGCTGCTGCAGTCGCCGCTGCATCTGTTCGAGGCCGCGCTGCCCGAGGTCTCGGCCTTCGAGTCGCTGCGGCGCGGCAGCCGCGTCAGCGTCACCGGCATCGCCACCGTCAAGGCCGATGCCGCGCGCGTGCCGCAGTCGTTCCAGATCCTGATGCGCGATCCCGCGGACCTCCGCCTCGTCGAGAACGCGCCCTGGTGGACACCGCAGCGGACAGTCCTCGCCGTGGCGGGCCTGGTGGCGTTGGCGGCGGGCGCATTCGTGTGGGTCGGTACACTGCACCGCCGCGTGCGCGAGCAGACGGAAGTCCTGCGCCGCCGGCTCGGGCGCGAGGCCGCCCTCGAAGAACGCACGCGCCTGGCCCGTGAGCTGCACGACACCCTCGAGCAGAACCTGGCCGGCATCGGCTACGCGCTGGAGGCGGTCAAGCACACCCTCGAACATCCGAGCGTGGCGCGCGCGCATCTCGATCGAGCGCTCACCCACGTCGACCAGAGCATGGCGGACGCCCGCCGATCGGTCTCTGCGCTGCGCCCCCGGGCGCTGGAAGAGGGCGACCTCGTCTCGGCGCTGTCGCGCCTGGCCGGCGAGGTCACCCGCGGGGGAGTGGCGCGCGCCGACGTCGACGTCGGCGGCCCGGCCTGGCCGCTGCTGCCCGACGTCGAGGACCACCTGTTCCGCATCGGGCAGGAGGCCGTCACCAACGCGCTGAAACACGCCGGCGCCGCGCGCCTGCGCATCGAGCTGCGCTTCGCCGAAGCCGCCCTCGAGCTCGGCGTGCGGGACGACGGTGGCGGCTTCGACACCACGGCGGCCGTGCGCGACGGCCACTACGGCCTGGTGGGGATGCGGGAGCGGGCGGCCAAGATCGGCGCGACGCTCGACGTGCGCAGCACCCTCGGCCAGGGAACCACCATTCTCGTCGCCGTCCCGCGCGTGGCGGCGGCACTACCGCAGGTGAGCTGATGCCCTCCGTCCGAATCCTCGTCGTCGACGATCACCCCGTCGTGCGCGACGGGCTGCGCCTCATGCTCGAGACGCAGCACGACATGAAGGTGGTGGCGGAGGCGGGCAGCGGCGAGGCGGCGATCGCCGCCTACGCCGAGCACAAGCCGGACGTGGTCGTCATGGACCTGCGCCTGCCCGGCATGAGCGGCGCGGAAGCGGCGGCGGCCCTGCGCCGCGATCATCCGACCGCGCGCATCATCATCCTCACCAGCTTCGGCCAGGACGCCGACATCCAGGCCTCGCTGCGCGCCGGCGTGCGCGCGTACCTGCGCAAGGACGTCGACCGCAGCGAGCTGATGAACGTCATCCGCACCGTCAACAGCGGCGGGCGCTATCTGCCCGCCGAGATCCGCGAGCGCCTGGCCGAGGTGCCGCCCCTGTCCGACCTCACCAAGCGCGAGGTCGAGGTGCTGGAGCGCATCGCCACCGGGATGACGAACAAGGAGATCGGCGTCGCCCTCTCGATCAGCGAGGACACCGTGAAGCTCCACGTCAAGAACCTCTTCGGCAAGCTGGACGTCACCGACCGCACGCAGGCGGTGGCGGTAGCCGCCAAGCGCGGCATCCTGCGCCTCGAGTAGCCTCCTTCCGGCCGAGCCGAATCGAATCCCTGGGTCCGGGCGGGAAGGAGGTCACCCTTCGAGGGACGCTCCGCGCGGCCCGACTCTAAAGGAAGACCTATGCCGCGCTTCGCTCCACGAAGCGGAACGCCTCCGCGAATGCCGCTTCGAGGCCACTCTCAGGGTGACCCCCCTCCCCGCCCTGAGATGGGGATTCGATTCGACGGTTCCTCCCTCGGTGCCCTGTGCCCTGTACTCTGTGTCTCTGTGGCGCCGTGTCGGAGCGTCGGCGTGTCGGCGTACGCGAGCGATGCGAAGCCGGCGCGGCTTACTGCTCGCGGATGTTGCGGGGCTTCACGGCAATGACCGGGCGCTCGCGCTTGAGGTCCTCGGCGAGACGCAGCGCCTGCTGCGTGGCCTCCTCGGCATTGCCGAGATCGCCGATCACCTCGAGCAGGTGGATGCGGCCGGAGTCGCTCGTGCTATTGAGCTGGACCTTGCGGCGGCCGCGGCGACCGGTGGAGCCGACCTTCGAGCGCATGACCGGGGATCCTAGCAAGAAACCGACTTCTCAATAAACCAGCTTGTTGAGGCTGTACTCGACGATGCCTTCGGCCCCCGCGCGCTTCAGCTTCGGGATGATGTCGCGCACGGTGCGCTCGTCGATGATGGTCTCGAGGGCCACCCATTCGGGATCGGCCAACGGCGACAATGTGGGGCGCCGCAGCGAGGTGAGGATGCCGAGCACGGCGTCGACCCCGGCGCGCGGCACGTTCATCTTGAGGCCGACCTTGTCCTCGGCGGCGAGCGCGCCCTTCAGCAGCAGCGCGAGATTGTCGAGCTTCTCCCGCTTCCAGGGATCTTCCCAGGCCTGCCGGTTGGCCACGAAACAGTTCCTCACCTCGAGCAGGGTGTCGATCACCCGCAGCCGGTTCGCGCGCAGCGAGCTGCCCGTCTCCGTGATCTCGACGATGGCATCGGCGAGGACGGGGGGTTTCACCTCGGTCGCCCCCCACGAGAACTGCACCTGGACGGACACGCCGCGTTTGCCGAAGTAGTCACGCGTCACGTTCACGAGCTCGGTGGCGATGCGTTTGCCGGCGAGGTCCTCCGGCTTCTGGAACGGCGAGTCCTGCGGGACGGCCAGGACCCAGCGGCACGGCTGCAACGTCTGCTTCGAGTAGACGAGCTCGGCCACCGTCACGAGGTCGGCGCCGCTGTCCGCCAGCCAGTCGCTGCCGGTGATGCCGGCATCGAGGACGCGCTGCTCCACGTAGCGCGACACCTCCTGCGCACGGATCAGCATCGCCTCGATCTCGGGGTCGTCGATGACGGGATAATACGAGCGCTCGGAGACGGCGACGTTATAGCCTGCCCGTTGGAACAGGCGCAGCGTCGAGCTCTGCAGGCTGCCCTTGGGCAGGGCCAGTTTCAGTGGCATGAAACGTCAAGTCTACTAGGCGTAGCCCAGGCGTGCCAACGTGGTGCGGATCCGCAGGAGCTCGGCGGCCACCACCTCGACCTGCGTGTGGGCGCCGCCGAAGTGGCCTTCGCGCCCCATGCGCTCGAGCTCGCGCAGAGGCGGGAGCAGGCGTGGCATCCCCACGTTGCCGGAAGCGCCGGCCAGGGTGTGGGCAAAGCGCTGCAGGTCGCGGGCGCGAGAACCGGCCACGGCGTCGCGCAGGCCGGCGAGCTGACGCTCGGCGTCGTCGAGGAAGACGTGCAGAAGGTCGCGCAGGCCCTTCTCGTCCTTGGTCACGAGGCGCATGCGGTCCATGTCCACCGCGCCGTCGCCGTCGGTCGGCACGTCGTGCCCCGCCCAGCGCACGATCATCGCGTGCAGGGCCTCCGCCGTCACCGGCTTGCAGAGACAGTCGTCCATGCCCGCCTCGAGGCACGCCGTGCGCTCCTCTTCCGTCGCCGCGGCCGTCAAGGCCACGATCGGCGTGCGCCGGACGTCGCCTTCCCCGCGGCGGATGGCCTGGGCCGCCTGGTAGCCGTCCATCCCCGGCATCTGGCAGTCCATGAGGACGAGGTCGTACGAGCGCTCGAGGGCCTTGGCCACCGCCTGGCTCCCGTCCGTGGCGACATCGACCTCCGCCGCGAGGCCGTCGAGTTGCAGGAGGGCCACGCGGCGATTCACCTCGTTGTCGTCGGCCAGGAGGATGCGCAGCGTGGGGGCGCCCGCCGGCTCGGGGACCAGCGCGGGGGCCGCATCGTCCGCGTGCGGCTCGACACCGCGTCCGGCAAAAGCGGCGAGCAGGCGCGACCGCCGCAACGGCTTCGGCACCACGGCGTCGACGTCGAGCCCGGCCGCCTCCGCCTCGCGGCCCAGCGGCACCAGGAGGATCAGGCGCGTGCCGGCCAGTCGCGCCTTCGCCCGGAGCTTCGCCACGATCTCGGCGGCGCTCGGTGCCTCCGTCCCCACGCCGGCGACGATCGTATCGAACGGCCCGGAGGCTTCGAGAATCACGCGCCCGTCCTCCGCCTCCCCCGCGGTCGTGACCTCGCAGCCCCACGCGGCGATGCGCGAGGCGACAGCGTCGCGGGCGGAGGTGCTTCGGTCGATGACGAGGACGCGGCCGGCGAACCGCTCGGGCGGTGTGGCCGGTCCGTCCTCGAGGGGCACGGCGAAGGTGAAACACGAGCCGCTGCCCGGCGTGCTGCGGGCGGTGAGGCGGCCTTTCATGTGCTCGGCGATCTGGCGCGAGATGGCCAGGCCGAGGCCGGTACCGCCGTACTTGCGTGTGGTCGACGCGTCGGCCTGGGTGAACGCCTCGCCGAGCCTCTCCAGCACCTCGGGGGCGATGCCGATGCCGGTGTCCTCGACCTCGAAGACGACGAGCGGCTCTCCCTGGGCGCCACGCCGCCGGCTCACCCGCACCACCACCTCCCCCGCTTCGGTGAACTTGGCGGCGTTGCTCACGAGGTTGCTCAGCACCTGGCGCAGCCGCAGCGGATCGCCGCGCACGACGCCCAGCGTCGGGTCGATGTGCAGGACGATCTCGAGGCCTTTGCCGTGGGCCCGCGGGGCGAGCAGGGAGACGGTGTCCTCCACGAGCGCCGGCAGGTCGACCTCCGCTTCTTCGAGGGTCAGCCGCCCGGACTCGACCTTCGACAGGTCGAGCACGTCGTTCAGCAGGCCGAGCAGTGACGACGCGCAGGCCTCGACAGTCTTGGCGAGCTCCTTCTGCTCCGCGGCCAGCGGCGTCTTCATCAAGAGATCGACCATGCCGATGATGCCGTTCATCGGCGTGCGGATCTCGTGGCTCATGTTGGCGAGAAACCGCGCCTTCGCCTTGGCCGATTCGAGCGCCGCGTCGCGGGCGGCGGACAAGTCCGCCGCCGCCGTCCGCAGAGCGGCGGTGCGCGCGGCCACTCGGCGCTCGAGGTCCGCATTCAGGGCGCGCACGCGCGCTTCCGCCCGTTCCTGTTCCTCATGACGATTTTGCAGGTAGGCCATCGCTGACGACTCTGACGCCTGGTTGCGGAAAATCGAGTCGATGAGCGGGTGCATCACGTTCTGAATCAACCGCTCTATGCCTCCGATCTTCGCGACCATGAAAGGCGCGTCCTCCGGTTTCACTCGGAACACAACGCGCACTTCGAGTTGCATCGTGAAGCCGTCCTTGGAGATTACTTCAAAGGGATTGAATGTGTTGGCAACTTCACCTGCAGTCCATTCAACCGTTTGGTTAGTTGTAGGAATAATGATCGGCGTGATGGCCAGGGTATTAACGTAGTAACGACCTGGACCAACAACTGCCTCCTGGATGCCGCGGAAACCTTCCGGTACGACGTAGGCTTCATGAGCTCCCTCATCAAGCCGTCGGTCGGCCGGATCACCGGTCATTAGATCTTCCCGAATTTCTTCCACGGTTCGCGTATCGTCCATCTTGTCGAGCCGGTGCGCTGACTCTTCAGCTTGCTCGATTTCTTCGCGTTCCATGCGCTGGCGAACTTTGGCGGCCATCTCACGGCGCACGTCATCCGAAGGATCTTTGCCGACGTTTGAAACGACCACGGCAAC
>Ga0114129_10002941_pt1 | contig 23839 bp, 25 predicted proteins | sample RhiMetdeltSRZDD1_FD_80071 | JGI IMG/M metagenome (GOLD analysis project Ga0114129, IMG submission 80071) | Populus rhizosphere microbial communities from Tennessee, USA - Rhizosphere MetaG P. deltoides SRZDD1 (version 2) (version 2) | ecosystem: Host-associated > Plants > Roots > Rhizosphere >...
CAACTGGTGTTGGCTCACAGGAGATCAAGCTGCGTCTAATAAGCAGTTTGCTGAATGACGCAAAGGCTGAAGAGGGATGCTACATAATCAAGTTCGTCATGGGACAGCTACGGCTTGGCATTGCTGATTACACTGTGCTTGATGCCCTTGCAATCGCATTCACTGGCGACAAGGCAAACAGGCAGGTGCTCGAAAATGCCTATAATGTCTCAAGCGACCTTGGCACAGTGGCAAGATTGCTTGCAACTAAGGGGCTCGAAGCAGTCAGCTCGATCAAGATAACACTCTTCAAGCCTATCAGGCCGATGCTTGCAGAGCGCATCAGGACAGCAGAAGAAGCACTTGAGCGCATGGGGAGCAAGGCAGCGGTAGAATATAAATTGGATGGTGAGCGCGTACAAGTGCACAAGGGCAAGGATAGAGTAGAATTGTTTTCAAGGAGGCTAGAAAAGATTACGAGCCATTATCCAGATGTTGCCAACGCATTGAAGTCCATACAATCAGAAGTGATACTGGAGGGTGAAGTTGTGGCTATAAACCTAGAGACAGAAGAATATCTTCCCTTTCAGGAACTGATGCACAGGCGACGGAAATATGGCGTAGAGGAGGCAATGGAGAGCTATCCGGTTGTCATGAACTTTTTTGATGTACTCTACTTCGACGGCAAGAGCAAGACAGAAATGCCATATACGGAAAGGAGAAAGCTGCTGAAGAAAATAATTGATAGGATCCAAAATAATAAGTTAAGTTTGATCAAGCAGACTATTGCTACTGAGTCTCATGAGATAGACAGGTTCATGGCTGCTGCAATTGAGAATGGCTGCGAGGGCGTCATGATAAAGCATCTCTCAAGCACATACCGCGCGGGTGCAAGAGAATATGCATGGGTCAAGCTCAAACGTGAATACACAAGCGATCTTGTGGATACACTTGATCTTGTCATCGTTGGAGCACTGCATGGCCGTGGAAGGCGCGCAGGCAAATATGGAGCGTTACTGTTAGCGGCTTATGATCATAACACTGACATGTTCCGCAGCGTGACCAAGGTAGGGACTGGCTTTACTGACGTGCACATTGAGCAATTCTACCAAGAGCTCGAGAAGCATATAGTAAGCCAGCGGCATGCAAGGGTCGATACCGGCATGGAAATGGACATCTGGTTTGAGCCTAAGATCGTCATTGAAGTCATTGCCTCCGAGATCACTCTGAGTCCATCGCATACTGCCGCCAAGAACACAATAAGGCCTGGCTATGGTCTTGCTCTACGCTTTCCAAAATTCACAGGCAAGATAAGGGACGACAAAAAGCCAGAAGATGCCACGACCATTGACGAGATGGTGGCTGCATACAAAAGACAATTGAAGGCGGTCGGTCACTCAGACGCAAAGGTGCAGGTAGGGGAGGAAGATAAAGAAGGTTGATGCGCTGCACGCTAATGAGAAATAACTTTGCAAATCGAAGATAATATTGTTCTAACAATATGTAGAAACTGGATAGGCTTGACTAAGCCCCAAAGATCAACTTATTAGGGATGATATAAAGAGTCGTCGCCCATCCTTTTCATCCTGTCGAGCTCTCGTTCAATTGCGCCAGCCATTTCGTCCAGCTCCTCTAGCCCTTTGAACCTCTGGTATGTCAGCTTTTCAAGCGAAACTAGCAGGCTCTTTGCTGATCTGTATTGCAGCATCTGGGGGTCCTCGATCTCTGCAAACAACCCAATGCCCTGAATGTTGTTTCTTTTCGCAAAACCCAGCATCAAGCCATTAAAACCTGTTATCAGCGACGAGCCAGGAGTGGTGTTGTGACCTATTTTTACTATTTGGTCTGTTAGCTCTTGTGAGGTCGTTGTGACAAGTGTCATTGGGTTCTTGCCAAAGTTTCGGTCTGTGTGGAATGCGCCCAGAGTATAAATTAGTTGCACGGAGTACAACTTGGCAATATTGATGACATCTTGGCACAATTCATAAAGCTCATAGTTGGTTTGAGGCTGCCCAACGCCACCACCAAAAACGATGATGCTCTTGATGTAACGGTATTCCCACCTTTCCTGATGAAAGTCAATATGGCCTCCTTTATCAACAACATAATTTGGATAAGGCGGCAAGACATGTCTAAACAACCGGCTATTGAGGCTCTTGTTAATAAAATCGATGGCGATACTGCCGACGTTTCCCATGTCCTGCATGGCGACAATCATTATTGGTTTGCTTACATCGGGCTCCTCAAGGTTGACAAATTCCATTGCACTTTCTCTTGACCGCAGACAATAAAAAAGTTAGTAGTAGTTTGATTGATTCCTGCAACAATTAAAAGCCGGCCATCGCGTTGTTATTTACCTTGTCCGGGAGTCCTTTACTATCGGATGACTATAAGATTGCAATTGAAGGCTGGAAGACCCGCAAAGACCAACTGCTTAGACAGCGAGAATCGGTAACGAGGATAAATTACAAGGCGGATAAAGTAAACATTTTGTCACTTTTGAAGCAGAAGAACAGTTGAAAGTAATAATATCCTGTGTATGCACTATTGCAGGCGTGGACGGCAAGGTTCTCAGTGTAATATCCCGGCTTAATAGGCAATCAAACCGGGAAAGAAGCGGCAGAGTAAAAGTTGGCCCTGATCAAGAGATGCTAGCCATCACAGCCGATACTGGCATGTTCTTTTCAGTACTTCTCAAGGCAATCAAAGCAAGACGCATATTAGAAGTGGGTACATCAGCGGGATTTTCCACACTGTGGTTCGCAGACGCAGTGGGCAAGAACCACCGCACGAGAGTAATAACGATAGAAATGAACCCACAAAAAGTAGAGCGAGCGTTGAAAAATTTCAAAGAGGCTGGTCTTGATAAGATGATAGAGATAAAACAAGGCCTTGCACTTGACCTGCTGCATAAGCTCAAAGGAAAGTTTGATTTTGTCTTCCTTGATGCAGATAAAGAGAACATCATAAGATACTTCGACCTCGTCCTACCAATGGTAAGAATTGGAGGGATAATTGCGACAGATAATATGTTTTATCCTGATCATTTCCGACCTGCTATGAGAAAGTATGCGCGCCATGTGCACGGCAAGCCCAACATCCAGTCAGTAACTGTGCCAATAGGAATGGGAGAAGAGATTACGATCAAATTGCATAACTAATTGTAAATAACTCTCCTTCAGAGTAGAACCGTCCATGCGATCCGGACTTGTTGTTCTGCATCGTAAGCTACACTTAAAAAGCACTAAAATTGTGCTAACAGCCAATAATTCCTGCACCATCCTCCTTCATAGAAAAACACCCCAATACGCACCGCGCTGTAAAAAGGCTGTATCTTTTGCTTTGAATACTGGCTGGGCAATATCTGCTGTGATGGTGATTATGACTATGTTGATGGATCTATGGTGTGGAAGGTGATAACGGAACATTCCATAGATGCACATATACAACCTAAGAGGGAAAACATGTCAGAGCTCAAGGCAAACAACTACTCCCTCGTTGATGGTCAAGTCAAGCCATTTAGGATAAGGACTGAACTGAAAAGGTGGGCAAACGCTAGACTGAGGCGATACATTCGGACATTATTCTGGCAGCAAGCATTGCAGTAATACCATTGATGTCATAATCTGGAGCAAGTTCTACGATGTCGATAGCCACGACATTCCCGGCACTGACTGCCTTGTTGAGGAGGTAGATGAGATCTATTGATGACAAACCTCCCGGCGAAGGAACTGATACGCCTGGGGCAAATGCTGGATCTATGCAGTCGAGGTCTACTGAAATGTACACCTTGGACCCACTTGTTCGCGCTCTTATCATTTGCGCCACCCTTTTTACTCCTATCTCAACGATCTCTAGTGGGTTTACGATCCTCAAGCCTACCTTTCTTGCATTTTCAAGCTCTTCTGGCTCAGCAGCTCTTGTACCTACCAGCATGCTTTTTCTAAAGTTGAGCGATTGTGCCGAGTCCGTAAGCACGGAGCCATAATAATTCCTAGTAGAGGAAACAAAATCGGGATGGGCATCAAAGTACAAAAGTGATAGTTTTTTTCCAATTACATTAGACACCGCCTGTATCGTTTCAGTAGTTAAAGAGTGATCTCCACCAATCATAATCGGCAGCTTGCCACGTGAAGAAATGTCAGTCACCATGTCGCGCAGCTTCTGCTTGTTTGGTATGTTACCGGCATCAAATATCCACTTTTGATCAAAAGTTCCACGCATTGGGCAAGTAGAGATCAGCTTCCCGCCACGTTCAAAAAATTCAGATTCATTTGAGGCTATTCTCAATACGTCAGGTGCCCTGCTTGTTCCCTTACGCTTGGCGTGCGAATTGGATTCATCAGGGACGCCTATTACAACGACATCTATCTCTTTCATGCTGTCAGCGTTCGAGCGGTGAAGCCTGACCATTATGGCAATAATCTCTAACCTGGTTTTTAACCATAGCTTGCTAGTCAAGACCAATAAGATTTTATTGAAAAGGAATGCTGCCTACTCTCACAATATGTCTACCATGAAGTACATTCAGCTTGAACCACAGGGTGACATTGCAATTCTAAGGATAAATAGACCAGAGGCACTCAACGCCATGAATGTGGACGTTATATCAGAGCTTTCAAAGATGCTTGATATTCTTGCAGCTGACGACAGCATTAAAGCAGTAGTTATTACTGGCGCTGGTGAGCGCTCATTCTGTGCAGGTGCAGACATTTCCTACATGGTCAACATCGATCCGATGCAGGCAGAAAGGTACGCCACTTCCGCTCAAGACGTAATAAACAGAATAGACCGGCTGGAAAAACCAGTAATTGCTGCAGTAAACGGCTTTGCACTTGGCGGCGGCTGCGAGCTTGCAATGGCCTGCGATATCAGGATCGCTTCAAGCAATGCCAAGATGGGGCAGCCCGAAGTGACAATAGGCATACCTCCAGGATGGGGTGGAACACAACGCCTGACGCGGCTTGTAGGTCCGGCGAAGGCAAAGGAGCTAATATTCACGGGCAAAATGATAACGGCAGATGAGGCATATCCCATAGGGCTTGTTAACAAGGTAATCAGCCTAGGATCTGACGATAAACTTCCACCAGAAGCACCCAAAGGTGACGCAGTAAAGGAAAAGGAAAGGGCGAGTGAAATAGCCAAGATACTAAATAAAAAGCTGATGGACGAGTGCATCGCACTTGCAAAGGAGATAGCGAAGAACAGTTTCGTCGCAGTCAAGGTTAGCAAGAAGCTGATAAACAGGGGAATGGATACGGATCTAGAGACAGGACTTAGGCTTGAGATCTATGGTTGGGCGCTCTGCTTTGCTCACGAAGACAGACAGAAAATGATGTCCGCTTTCCTCAACAAGAGCAAAAAGTAGAATCTACTATGCCAAAAGTCGGGCACCCTTGCTAGCCCTGCAAACAAACGTACTGCTCTCTATGCCTGTCTCTTTGAACCCTTTGACCATGGCGGCAGCAACCGTCTTTGCATTTTTGCTTGTTTTCAGAAATGCTATCATGGAAGGCCCAGCACCGCTTATTGTGACTGCAAGCGCGCCTGCAGAAATAGCGTTCTGCTTGACGCTATCGTAGCCGGGTATCAAATGCTTTCTTGCTGGCTCGATGATGGCATCGTCTATTCCTTTTGTTATTGTTTCCACATCCTTTAGCGCAAAGCCTGCAACTATTGTGGCTGCGCCCGAAATATTGTGAACAACGTCTTTTAGCGGCACCACTTTTGGAAGAACACTCCTTGCCACCTCTGTCTTTTTCTTTGGCACTTCTAGCCACGGAACTGCAATAACAAGGACGAGATCCTTAGGTGGCTCTAGCCTTGTGAACTGCAGCCTGTCGCTGGCAATACGGCATACCACAAAGCCCCCCAGCAAAGAAGCAGAGACGTTATCATAGTGCTTTGTGCCAGCGCTTGCGACCTCGCCTTCTGCGGCATATTCTACAAGCCTGTTCTTGTCAATCTTTAAGTCATAAAGTGTGCTAAATGCCATGGCAGCGGCTGCTGCTGAAGCAGCACTACTGCCAACACCATACCCAGACGGCACACCTTTTGTAACCTCGATCTCTGTGTTATAACTGATCCCAAAATCCTGCATCATCTTTTTTGCTACAAGGCCGGCAGAGTTTGATTCTGGCGTTGATGGAATCGCTTGATCGCTATTCTTGATAGATATTCTTCCTTCGCCGTCAGACGACGCTCTGCTTACCTTGACTTTGTCTTCAAACGCATCAAGTGCAAGACCAAACACATCGTATCCTGGCCCTAGGTTTGCAGTTGAGCATGGGGCGGCCGCGCTACACGATTTCATAGTCACCTAACTGTCCTCCCCTTGATTTAGGGTTCGAGCAAGGGCGGCAGCTAGGTTGACCATGCCACTCATCGTGATGCTGGAAACAGCTATGAAGCTCTGGGCGAAACCACCTTTGCTTATGCTGCGCGCTAGATCTTTAGTCAAGAGAGAATACTCGGCATCTTTTTCGCTGTTGAGAATATGTTCAAGTGCCATACTTGAGCTCGCCCACTCCATGATATTTTTTAACTTGTCTATTACAAGATCGCTCTTTGTAAGCACATTTATCTGAGCCATTTTCAACCGCAGTTTGACAGATAACGCAAGGAGCGATATAGATACAAAGTTGATCGGGGACGACACTAACATCCCATCTAAGGCAAATATCGTAGCCTTGTCGTCCGCATGGAGGTTCATAGCAAAATATGGACCACTTGCTCGGAACGCGAAGAGCTCTATCTGGCCAGGAGTGTCCACTATCAGGTAGTCCGGGTTCAGCTCATCCACCTCCTTCTGGATCTCGTCCAACTTTGTTGCAATCATGTCACTTGCCATTATAAGTGAGCCGTTGGGGCCAAGCCCATAGCTCTCCATCAAAGTGGTAATGTCAACGTAATTGCGGACATCTACATCTGGCTCATAAGGCAGGTTCACTGCGCCAGGGTCAAGGTTAAGCGTAACGGGGTAAGCGCTATTATCCCTGTACCACTGGAGTAATCTAGAGGTAAGGAGCGATTTCCCAGATCCCGCAGTTCCTGTTATGAATATCGCCTTCATTGCCATCAGGGAAACATGGTACTGGCGTATATCTACTTTTTATACAGTGAGAGCGAGTATGTAATATAGCATCTGGCAGCACCAGGCATCTATAGTACTTAGAGCGATAATATATCATGACGTCGCAGTCACCGTTAATTGAAGATATGCTGGAAGGTCAGCAGCGACATCAACAAATGAGCATAGCTGAAAAATTTAAACAGACAACTACAATACCAGCACCACTGCTGGAATAATAACAAAGATGATAGTGTAAGCAATTAGAATTGTTTTTGCTTGCCTAGCTCTTTTTTCTTCTTATCTTACTTGTTCTTATCTCTCTGTTAGTACAATACAAAAGCAGCACTTGCCATAGTATAACACATTAACAAGCTGGTTAATAGCTTCTGAAATAGGAATAACAGCAACAACGATCATGGCTGCTGATGACTTCTTGCTGATGATTGACCGACTGACTGCTATTTTTGCTGTGTACAGGTATGTATGTAATCCTTCCATCATATCTAATCCTCTATCTACTTTATAGACATGCTAAATCCGGTTTGTATTAAAATTGGTACAGACAGACCAAGGAATATACATTCCTTATTATAGTACTGTGTTGCATCAAGGGCAGAGTTAATGTAGTTGAACTGGCGACTTGTTGCCATTCCTGCAAGCGTGGTACCGTTCATTATCCTGATCGTTACTGCTAATGTCTCCCCCCAGGATATTCTTGCTGTAGGATTTCTACCATTTTTAGCCGCAGCAGGTGCAGCGATCACCAAAATGTTGTTGCAGGCACTGCGATTCAAGTATTTCATCAGGCATTTTCTTGGTTACGACGTTGCGTCTACCGGCGAGACTGTAGCTGCTAGGCTGGCCGGTGAATTCGTTACCCAGACCACACCGTCTTATGTAGGCGGAGAATTAGTCAGGATAGCATGGCTTTCAAGAAAAGGCGTTCCGCCAGGCAAGGCCGCATGGGTAACGACCATGGAGATAATTGCGGATGTATTTGTAGGGGCGGCGCTGGCATTTATAGCTGGCGCGCTGGCCATTTATCGGGGCGGAAGCGTGATTGGATTGGCCGTAATTCTGGTAACGATCCCAACCTTAGCTGTCTGGTTGGCACTTATCCTCTTTTCTGCCAAACGAACTCTTCGTCTCCCATCATTTTCTCAGAAAATAGTGGAAAAGTTCCTGTCAAAAAAAAAGGCCGAGAACCTGATCAATAAATCTAACATAGCTATTGCAGACCTGTGCAATATGAGCCGGGAAATTTTCAACTCCAAAAAATCTATCGGCACATTTGCAGTTGGAATAGCAATAACCGTTATTGCATTTGTCTTTCAGGGCATGTCATTCATGGTACTTGCCAATGCAGTCGAACCCCGGATCGGTTTATTTGAATCATTAATGGCTACGTCAGCGTCAACGGCATTGGCAAACCTACCCATAACGATAGGTGGCTCGGGGCTTGCCGAACTTGGCATTTGGGCATACCTTGCGAATCTGAGTGGCATACCAAACCTTGAGGATGTGCTCACAGACTCGCAATTGAATGTTATAATTGCGTGGAGGATAGCTACTTATCACGTGCCACTCGTCATTACATGGATCGCTCTCATGAAGATCACTGTACACAGGGTCTCGGTTCCAAACATCCGTCAGCCAGTTACAGGAACTGAAGATAAAAAGCCGGAGAATGATGGTAGCAGCACTACACAATAGGGTGAGCTAGCCCTAAAGAAAGAACACATGAGGTTTTCCTTGCAAGATAACAGTTATCACAGACGCTTCCTATGGCATTATAATGCAAGTTGCTTTGTATTTGCAAAACAAGGTTTGCATATTTTATTCATTCTTCTATCAAAGGTATAGTAAGAAAAATTATCTCATTTACCAAACAAAATTGAAGTTGCTACAGGCCTGCAGTGGAACCAAGTGGGATCGATATGTATAGCGCCAGCGCCTGCAATGATAACCAAAGAAGAAAGGTATCCGATTTTATGCGTCGTCATTATCCTCCTCTTCTCCGGGAGAAGAGGAGGATAATGACGACGCAGCAGGTAGGTCAGATTCGACATCCATTAGTTGCAGCTCCTGCAACTCAAAACGATATATTGCCTTCATGTCAAGGCCAAACTTTGTCTTAAGGAGCTCGACTACTTTGGCACTCAAGCTTGCCATGAACACTTTGATCTTGTACTCATATACAAAGCCCTTCATAAAATCCGATACCTTCATTGATTGGGGCACATCGAGGCCCTCAACGATTGTTCTGCCATCAGGCATCTGCTCGTAGACCTGGATATCTACCTTGTAATCACTTTCGTAAATGTCAAGGAAGTAGCCGGTCCTTGTTATTACTTCGGGCTGGCCAAACTGGGCAGATCTTATCTCGTCTTCTGCCCATTTAGGAAGTCCCTCTTCTTGAGAACTATTCTCGCTCTTTGTCACCTTTGTCCTTCCCATGATGCTAGTCTAGCGTGTATCATTGCATTTAATAGCTTTTCCAACCTAGTTGCGTCGGCAGCTAAACATGTCTACAAAATATAACCAGATGGTTATTCAATTATGACGTTTCTATTTAACGCTATTATCGCCGGCTAGTTGCTATGACAAGCTTCAGCAGCAATTGGATAAAGGACAATAAACCAACAATGTCTGAGATGATAAAGCAGAACGTCGGCCAAGGACAACCACTTAAACCGAGAATCGAGCTTGCCAAGAAGAAGATTCAGGCACAGAACCAAAAGCTAGAGACGATTCTGGAGAAACTACGAGGCAAAGAAAGATCTCTTTTCAACCAAACTGTTTATGCTCTTCAAAAACATGATACTCAACAGGGCAAGATGATCTCAAACGAGATCGCCCAAGTGAGAAAGACCACCAAGATGATCTCACAGTTCAAGATCGCGCTGGAACAGATACAGCTCAGGTTGGAATCCACTATCGATCTTGGAGATGTTATGGTGGCAATTGGCCCCGCGATGGGCGCACTGACAAAAGTGAGGACAGGAATTGGAGGCGTAATGCCCGAAGTAGACAGAGAACTTGGAGAAATCAATGGCGTGTTCAGCGACATCATGATGAGCGCAGGATCTCTGGGTCAGACCTCATTCGCCTTCGACGCAAGTGGTGAAGAAGTGGACAGGATACTTGCAGAGGCCGGCGCAGTTGCAGAGCAAAGGATGAGCGATAGCTTCCCCGACGTCCCAATTGGATCATATTCAAGCAGCAGCAGCCTCCGGACATCAGCAGGCGAGCATCAGCAGTAAGAAAATCACCTATATTTCCTTTTTTTCTTTTTCTTCAAATATTCACTCTTGAAATACTTCTTCAAATCTTTATCTCTTGTAATAGCGAGTTTTACCAACTTCACTGCATATATACCTGAATATCGTCAAATTGCTTTTAGATTTCAGACTCCTTTCGTAATGTTTTTCGCTATATTCTTGGTGATCTTAGCCCAAGCTTACATGCCTCTTCTTCCGCTACTTACTGAATCATAGAAGCCAAACCGTCGTTTTTTAGCTGGCACTCGCAGTTTCCAGTTTGATAAAATATGGAAAATAATTACTATCTAGATCCGTCAGATCTTTCTTGTCTTTTTTGCAAATGTCTGTCGATGCCCTACAGTTACCAACTTTTGACCACACATTGCGCGGCTAGTGTGTTTGAATATATGCTTCACAAGTGACATTTGATGATCCTCTCTTTGGAAACAGAATGACTTCCCACTGTGGGGTAGTATTTCCATTCCTTTAGATAAGGTATCGGGTGCAGAAGTGATACAGAGATATATTGTCCTGTATTGTTGGCAGCCTATGATGCCGACGCCGGCTGCACTGCAGCAGCGCCGGGGACTTCGATATGGATCATTATCTGGTGTTCCTCTTCCGCCTTCACTATGTAGCCTGGTATGTTCACCTTGCGGTTGCCTATAGAAACATGGCCATGGCTCACTACCTGCCTTGCTTGGTAGGGTGAACTGGTGCCAGTCTTTCTCATGACTATTGTCTGAAGACGCCGCTCTAGTAGGTCTTCGATTTTTAGGTTCAGTATGTCATCAAGTGTCGCGTCCTCTCTTGCGAGACCCAGCCTGTTCAAAAAGTTCAGCAGTCTCCTTTCCTTTTCTGCCCTCAGTTCGGCAGAAAGTGCCAAAAGAGCTCGAGCTTGGTTCCTGATCCTTGCGACCTCCGTCTCGGCCCTCCAAAGCTCGCGCTTGTTCCTAAGGCCATAAGAGCCCATGATATAAAGCTCGGCGTTCAGCTGGTCTGTGGTCCAGATCATCCTGGGCCTGTGGAAGGTTTTCTTTGCCTTACGAGGATCTCCCATTTAGCACCACTGTCTATTTCTTGGCTGGCTCCTTTGATGGTGGGGCCGGACTGGTTGTGCCGCCGCCGCCACTCGCAGGAGCAGCAGCAGTAGTAGCTGCAACTGCTGCTGGTGCCGCTGGCGGTGCTCCAGGCATCGCCTTGACTTTCTTGACTCCCACTGCTCCACCCCTTCTGCCAGTGGTTCTAGTACACTGGCCCCTTACTCTTAGTCCAAACATGTGCCTATATCCACGCCAACTCATTACGAGCTTTTCGCGCTCAATATCATTTGAAACAGCAAAACCAAGATCTGACGTTATCAAGTGATTGTTCGAGCCGTCATCCATGTTCTTCCTCCGATTGAGGTACCATTGTGGGATCCCTACCCTAGCAGGGTTAGAGATCGCCTGCTCGATCTCGCGGATATCGTTTTCAGTCAAAAAACCAACACGCATGTTGGGGTTAATGTTGAGCGACTGAATTACCACTTGAGCAAAATTATAGCCTACACCTTTAATTTCACTAAGAGCAACTATCAATTTCTTGCCGCCTTCAATGTCCTTTCCGGCGATTCTGAGGATATGTTTATACTCGGATACAGACAAGCCAAAATCACAAAACAATATTCAGCAATAAAAACCATGCTGGATGCAACAGGCCAAAAAAAATTTGTAATATTTACTATGTTGCCATTTGCATGCGCCCTTAGATCTTCAATATTGAATTCCCAAGCTTTTTTTTGGTCAAGATTTTGGATTACTGGCGTGCTTTGATTCCTGCAAAGCATTATAAACTGATTATGGGGGCGGCCCCTGGCGACTAAACAATTTTGATGAGAGGAAGCAGTCTGACGTTCAAAAATTGCCGGCTGACAAGCCGTCTAAATGGTATAAGAGCAAGCATAGAGGAGAATCAAAAATACTAGAACTGGCCATCAAAAAACCCCGAATTGTGTTCTGACAATCTTTAAATTTGCGACGACTAAGAAATGTCCATCTTCGATATGAGCTATTCCAGAGTACAGGAAACAGTTCACCGCTCTTACACTTCTAAACCAAAGTATAGTGAAATAATGTCAGGCGTCCCCGTGGATTACGAGCAAATTAGGACGCTCGGAGATTTGCTCAATATATGCTACAAACATGTCAATGTTCAAGAGCAGATGCGAAGCAACTTGATTGCCAAGCTGAGAAAAGGGGAACATCCATTCCCAGGTATCATCGGCTACAACGACGATGTTGTTCCTGCCATCAATAGAGCAATCCTGTCGGGCCACGATATGCTGCTTGTTGGCCAGATAGGGCAAGCTAAGACCAAGATTGCAGAGGCGATAGCGCAGAATCTCCTATCGCCAATTCCTATAGTAAGGGGTACAATAACAAGCGATATCCCTATATTAATTCCAGAAGATGAATTGGTCGCGCTCTTGACCGATACTGAAATCTCGAGAACAAAGCCGGAATTCGTGGTTTCGCCGGAATGCGAGGATATCATTCAAGCGAACAAGCTTGAGACCAAGATCGACTGGGTAAGCGGCGCAGACAGGTACAAGTACATACTGTCAACTCCAGACATTTCAGTCAAGGATCTGGTTGGACAGATAGACGCAATCAAGATAGCCAAAAAGGGGGTCGAGCTTTACAATATCGAGTCATATTCTGCAGGTCAGCTATTGCAGGCAAGGCATGGCATATTGTGCATTGACGAATTGCCGGTACTCGATCCACGCAAGCAGGTGTCTCTGCTCAGTGTTCTTCAAGAGGGTAAGTTTACTACAGGGGCCTATCCGATCGTATTCAAACCTGATGTCAGAATAATTGCAACTGCAAACCCCATCGACTATACGCACTCAGGTAAGATAATCGAACCGTTATTTGACAGGTTGAGAAGCCATATCGACACCCACTATCCCAAGACTGTAGAAGACGAGATGCTGATCATTACTCAGGAAGCAAAGATTGCAGATGCCAAGAATGTTATGTTGCCTGTATTCATGATAAAAACGATAGCTAAGATAACACAGATGACTCGTGTGCACCACGACGTGAACCATGATAAGGGAGTCAGCGTTAGGATGTCAGTTCATTCGATGGAGATGGTGGTAGGAGAAGCTGAACGTACACGCTCCATTATATATGGCATTAAAGCGGTCCCGCGCTTTTGTGACATCCATTGCATCCATCAGTCATCCAAATTTGAGCTTGCAGAAATGGAAGATACTCGCCAGAATAGAAAGAATGTGCTTGATTCTATAATAGAAAGCGCGCTGAAGGAAGTGTCACTTGAATACATCCAAAGGCTAGCCCCAGAACAGTTGACAAAAGTCAAGAACGATTTTGCAAAGAACAAGTCATTTCAGGTTTCGCAAACAATAGTTGGCGACAGCGGCAAGAGAGTCGACTCCGACTATGAGTCACAGCTCTCTAAGTTCCCTGCACTCAAGCAGGCGGTGAATGAAACAATTGCTAGAGTAGAACAAGAGCAAAAACAGCTGATCGAGCAAGCGCTGCAGCTTGGAATAAAGACAGACAACATCTCCCTGAGCCAGGATCTCAACGGAGAGTTTACGGCATCTGTGACTGAGGTGATACTTGAAGGCCTGCGACACACCCAGCCTCCACTCTTGGACAAAAAGGATACCAACTTCTATGACCTCGCATAATAGTGGTGCCCTCGGCAGTAAGAAATTCATATACTTTCCACTTAATAAAGAGGGTCAGGAGCAAAGGCAGGAAAGCCAAGGTGAGCGTGAGCTCACTCGCACTATGCTAGATAAACTGCTCAAGGCAATAGGAAGAGAGGCACTGAAGGAAAAGACGCCTAGTTTGCAGGAGCTTGAGCAGACCCTTCAAGGTGTGATGTCATCGCTTTCAAATCAACAGGAAAGCAGCCAACAACAGCAGAGGTCGGGATCGTTGGCCGATTCAAGGGACGAAAGCAGAGACGAGTCTGGCATGCCCTTTGTTGCGTACCTGATGCAAAAGGGCTATCTAAAGGATTCTCCAAAGTGGCTTAGCGCTAAGGGCTTTACTGCAATAGGTGGCAAGATACTTAGTGATGTAATGAAGGCCCTCAAGGCCGGCGAATACGGCACGCACGAATCACAGATCCGCGGATCGGGGTCACTTGTGCTGGATACTACTAAAAAGTATGAGCCGGGTGATGATATTAGGTTGCTTAATGTTCCAAAGTCGCTGCTGAACACAATCCAGCGTACAGTAAAGGATGGTGGCAATCTAAAGCTGCCGCTCCAAATTGATGCGGATGACTTCGAAGAATACGAAACAATGCAGGATGTCCGTGTTGCAGTAGTATACTGTATCGACCTTAGCTCCACTATGCGGTATTCATCAATGTATGGAGACATGAGCAGAATTGAGGCCGCGAAGCGTGCACTCTGGAGCCTCTATTTGCTGAATCGTAATTTCTTTCCCTCAGACTCCGTCTATATTGTCGGGTTTGGCGCACTTGCATCCAAGGTGGCACCACATGACATACCTTATCTAAAGACCTTTGAGCCCGGTTCTGACTTTTTGCACTACACTAATTACCAGGCTGCGTTCAGGCTAGCAAACAAGATATTGCAAAAGGATGGCGCCATTAACAAGCGCCTAGTACTTGTGACGGATGGTCACCCCAGCGCGTGCTTTATAGATGACAAAAGCGAGCAGGACAAAATAATGTCGCAGAGACCCTATTCCCACTTCTACACACCAGACCGGGAGACCCTTACGGTATCAAGCAAGATCATAGTATGAACCTTGACATTGCATCAGGTGAGCTCGTGTACCTTTGCTACCGCTACAGACAAGTCGACCAGTATATTGGCGAACGTACCATTGTCGAGGCAAGAAAAGTCCACTCGAAAAATATTGAAATTGATACTATAATGATCAGCGAAGAGGATTCTTTGCTTGGATACGTAAATGAAATGGAAAAGTACGTCAAGGGGCGATCATACTACATCAATCCCGCGGACATTGACAAAGTACTGTTGACCGACTACCTTAACAACAAGAGACAAAAGACGATAAGGGCGCATCAGTAGTAGTAATAGAAGAAGAGAAGAGAAGAAAAAAATATGTGGAGAAGCTTAATATACTGACGGGAATTTGTTTTGGATAAGCAAATACTATGCTGATTATCTTTGATGTGGAGGGTGTTCTGCTTAACGCTGAGTACCTTCCAGTTTTAGCTCAGGTCATGGGTCCCAGAAAAGAGAAAGAGATCTGGGACATCACCAACGCCGGCATTAGAGGCGAGATCAACTGGGAAGAGGGGCTCAGGCGCCGAGTACGAGCACTGCGGGGGATTAGCTATGAAGACGCCAAGAAGATAGGCGAAAGCCTGCCAATAATGCCAGGCGCAAAAGAGCTTTGCTCTGCGCTCAAGAAGGCGGATTGGAAAATTATTGCAGTATCTGGAGGCTTTACAATAATCACAGATAGGCTGAAAGAGGAGCTTTGCATTGATAGGATATTCTCTAACGAATTAGTATTCAAGGATGGCAAACTGGAGGATGTGATAATGAATGTCACATCAGACAAGGCAGCTGCAATCAGGCCCACGATAAGACAATGGGATATCCGGAAGGAGGATACTGTAGTAGTGGTAGACGGTGCCAATGACTTGAAGCTATTTGCTCTGGCCGGGTATACGGTAGGGTTCTGCCCTGTAGACATGGTGAGAGAAAAGGCCGATGTTTCCATCGACAAGCGCGACCTGAGCCTACTCCTGAACTTGTTAAAAAAAAATTTTGGTGAGGCCGTATTGATAAATGCAGCAAGCAAGAAGCATTAGTAACCAACTGATTTTTTAACACCTTTCTTTCAATCACTGCAGTTGATACAGATTACCTCCATTCGAATTTCAGATAACATTAGGTTGTATAACGATCTTAGCGCAATGATCCTTGAAGCTATCGGTCGTAGCCAAATAGAAATACAGGATGGTGATATTCTTGTTGTCACGCACAAGATCGTATCAAAAGCAGAAGGGCGTATTGTAGACCTAGCCAGTATTAAGCCTTCGACAAAGGCGATTAGCATGGCAAAGGAGCATGATAAAGATCCACGCGTAATGGAGCTGATATTAATGGAATCAACACAAATTTTGCGTGCAAAAAATGGCATAATCATATCAGAAACAAAGCATGGCTTTGTATGTGCTAATGCTGGCGTAGACCAAAGCAATGTAGAAGGTGATACGGCGGTGCTGTTGCCAGTTGCCCCTGATGAGTCTGCAGGCAGGATCCAGGAGGCTGTAAAGAAAAAGATCGGTAAGGAAATAGCAGTAATAATAACCGATACCTTTGGCCGTAGCTTTAGAAATGGCCAAACAAATGTTGCAATAGGTGTAGCTGGAATAAACCCGATCAAGAGTTACATAGGAACATATGATATGTATGGCAGAAAATTGAGAGTAACTGAGATTGCGGTGGCAGACGAGATAGCCTCTGCCGCCGAGCTTGTAATGGGTAAGGCTGAAGGCACGCCAGTAGCCATAGTTCGAGGTTATATCTTTGAAAAAGCATCAAAAACATCAGTCAAGTCGCTACTGAGAGCAAAGGAGCGAGACCTTTTCAGGTAGCAACTGTAACATTTAATATTATGACACTATAATTTTACCTGATTCGCTACTATGAATGCTTCACCTACCAAGTCAATTGACGTAAGGGGACTTTACTGTCCTGAGCCTGTCTTCCGCACTAAGATGGAGGTCGAGCGCCTCAAGATAGGTGATATACTCAAGGTAGTTGCAGATGACCCTGAGTCTGAAGAGGACATTTCAAGGTGGGTCAATCGCAACGGACATCAGCTGATATCGTTAAACAAGAACGATAAAGATCTTGAATTCGTGATAAAGAAGGCGAAATAGAAAAAATGACAGCAGTCGCAAGACCTGATGTTGTCGAACAAATAGGACAGACACCGCTGATTGAGCTCAGGTCATTTTCTACTGAGAATGTCAAACTATATGCCAAACTAGAGTGGCACAACCCCTTTGGCTCTGTAAAGGATAGGGCTGCATACTGGATGATAAAGCATGCAGAAAAGAAGGGAATCTTGAAGAAGGACAAGAGCATCATTATCGAGCCTTCATCCGGCAACACTGGTATTGCGCTTGCGGGTATATCAGCTGCACTTGGCTACAAAGTAGAAATCGTTATACCTGAAAAGGTGAGCGAGGAAACAAAGAGCATCCTACGCGATCTGGGAGCGACTCTCCATGAAACATCTGACGATTTGTGTCCACGAGTAGGCGCCGGCACGGACCAAAGCATTGCCCTGGCAAAGGCCATTTCAAAGCCAAGGCCTGACATTTACTACATGCCAAACCAGTATGATAATGACACTAATTTCTTGTCGCACTATGAGAGCACTGGCCCTGAGATCTGGGAGCAGACAAATGGTACCATCACTCACTTTCTTACCGGCTGCGGAACAGGAGGTACAATAACTGGTACTGCAACTTTTCTGAAGGAAAAGAACAAGAACGTCCACGCCGTTGCGATACAGGCGCAAAAGAACCATCTTCTGCAGGGATTGCGAAACTTTGAAGAATCGGCAATTCCCGAGCTTTTCAAGCGGCGCCTCGGTGTCGTCGACGAATGGATGACTGCAACTAACAAGGACTCATTTGAAGCAGTAAGGCAGCTTGTTGAAAAGGAGACTATGCTTGTTGGACCTTCGTCAGGATCCGTTATGACTTCAATGTTGAAGGTGGCACATAACCTTGATCATGGTATTATTGTTGGCATTTTTGCAGACGATGGCAGAAAATTCAAGAGCCTCTACATCAAGGAAAATGTCCTAACCGAGCAGGAATATGACAGGACTCTTAAGAGTGCAAAGTATATGTCCAAACTGGCTTACTCCTCCTGAACTGAAGGCCCCCTCAGCTGACACGAGTGTACACAAATCCTATAGAGTGATGTGCAAAACTCAAAGAATGAAGTAATATGTGATGAAGGCATATCCTCCCTGGGCATTGCAATCTACTTGGGCTCATAAGCCATCTGGCACAATTTTACACTCACCGAAAACGCCTGCAAGATTATTATATTTTTTCAGCTATGCTTTCTTTCAGAAAGCCACTTTTCGACATCAATTGCTGCCATGCAGCCAAAGCCTGCAGCAGTTACGGCCTGTCTGTATCTATGATCATGGACATCTCCAGCGGCAAACACGCCTTCAACGCTTGTCTTCGTGTGTTGTTTCAGGACGACATAGCCCTTATCGTCAAGCTCGAGTTGTCCCTTGAAAATTACAGTATTGGGCTCGTGGCCAATTGCCACAAAGAGACCACCTGTCTCGATAGTTTTTTCCTTGCCAGTATTGATGTCCTTGATCAGGACAGTTGAAATCTTATTGTTGCCCCTAATGTCTGCCACAACGTTATTCCAGATGAACTCGATCTTGGGGTTTTCAAGGGCCTTTTGCTGAAGGATCTTGCTAGCGCGCAGAAAGTCACGTCTGTGAACTACTCTGACTGACTTACCAAACTTTGTTAGAAATGTTGCTTCTTCCATTGCAGTATCTCCACCACCGACGACTACAATGTTTTCGCCCTTAAAGAAGGGGCCATCACAAGTCGCGCAATATGAGACTCCTCTGCCGCTAAACTGCTGCTCTGCAGGAATACCAAGTTTTCGAGGAGACGCACCTGTGCATACTAAGGTTGCTTCTGCAGTATACGTCTCGGCATGAGTTGTGATTGTAAATGGCCTCTTCTTGAAATCAACTTTGATTACCTCGTCATCGACAATTACTGCGCCAAATCTTTCTGCCTGTTGGCGCATGTTCATCATCAACTCAGGTCCAAATATGCCGTTTGGAAAGCCAGGATAATTTTCTACGTCACTTGTAGTCATAAGCTGGCCGCCGGGCAGGGTGCCTGATATAATGAGTGTGCCCAGGTTAGCACGGGAAGTATAAATACCAGCTGTATATCCGGCAGGTCCAGAGCCAATTATTATTGCGTCGTAGTGCTTCTGATCCCTAAAACTGCCTGATTGGCTGTCGGACAAAGTACAAAGTCACAATTTCGATACCTCTTAATAATTCGTTCGGAACGGCTCAAAATATGGAATAGCATTGCATGAAGACAGACTGACCGAACGCTAAAAAAACCAAAGTGAAATGGGTCGCATAACTAAAATCCTCAGCCCTTGGCTGACCTACTAAAGATTTTTTGCCAGATTCCTGTGGTGATTGCATAATGTTCTTTTTTCAATCGTGTGTATCAGATCCTCCTGCCAGTGCGCGTTAAAGAGTCTACAATCTTTGTGATTGCAAAAAGGCTCACCGCTGGTGATAAAAAAGAATATCACCTGTAGGGCATAATTTACGGATGCTGCAGTAATTTTATTCTCATCATTGTAGTCAATGAACCTTCCTGCGAACTTTTTCTTCAGACTGCCGTTGTCTGCTGTCATACCGTCAAGCTGAGCAAGGTAGAATTCTCGCGGTTTCGCTGGAGCTTCGATTATGCCGGTTATAGAAATGATCGAAGGGGTGCCGCATATGACAGCACGGCCATGGTAGCGCCAATCATCCTCGCTAAACGTGCACGTCAAAAGAGTGGTGAGTATGATGTGGATATGATCCAGACTGAGTTCTTCAATAGGTATCATTTCTGCAAACATCTTCTGCATAACAAAGCCGTCGTACAGTGGAATCGTCATCATTGTCATGTTGTCTCTTACTTGGTTTGGCTGCTTTTCAAAGGGCTGCTTGATGTCTGCTATTTTTGCATGCTCTATCATCATCTCCTCATACCTAAACGGTGGCCTGATGTCTATCTTACAGCTTGGAAAAAGCTTGTCGATCTCCTCAGCCACTATCTTGGCATCAACAACAACTGCTGCTGGTACTGAAGTAGCCTGATTGATGTGAATAAAGCGAGGAAAACCCAATTATTATTATGGAAAAATAGAAAAGTGAAGATATAAAAGGTTACTTCGCCCTCAGTTTGGGCGGACTTGGCATCTCCTTGAGCTTGCCCAATGCAACCTCAGCCGCTTTCTTGCCGGATAGGAGCATTGAGCCAAACGTCGGTCCCATCCTTGGAAGACCATGTGTTTCGGTAACAGACATGCCTGTTGCAATTAGCCCCGGAAATACTTCATCTGTGTAGTTGACTACGGCGTCCTCGCTTCCTTCAACCCACATTGGGTCCATGCCCTTCCACTTGACGTATCCTCGGTCCATCAGGCGCCTGACAGCAACTGAGTCGTGCCCTGAAGCATCGATTACGATCTTGCTTTCAAGCGCGACTGGGTCAACACATGTGATGTTTCTTGGTAGGGCAGAGACCGGCATCCAATTGACTACCACACCACCTACTCGCTTGTTCTTGAGTACGAGGTCATCAAACTTGGTCAGTTGCAAAAAGCGCACTCCTGCATCACAGGCTGCGCCTATCAGCTTGCTGCATGCATGCGGACCCCATGTGGCGTACAGTCCTTCATTTATCTTCCTGTATGGCACCCCAAGCTCGTCCCAGACCTTTTGCGCTGGTGCTCTCACGGTGACTGGATTCATCATATAACCTCCTACCCAATATCCTCCCCCAAGGTAATTGTTCTGCTCTACGATAAGGGTCCTGACCCCAGCCTTTGCCAGATCTCTGCCAGCGGTAAGGCCGGCTGGGCCGGCACCGATAATTATAACGTCAGAATCCGTATACTCTCTCATTGTTTCATTGAACATTTCTGCAATGGTTCTGGTGATTTCTTTCTCGCTCACGTCGGCAAATATCTTTGCCATATGAGATATCATCCGCCTCTGATGGTTATTAATAGATTTTCAGCTAGACAAATGTCTTTATAGAATTGGTGTATATGTCTTCGAGATCTTAACTGTCTGACTTAGCTTTTAAACTTGTATGTACTTATCTCTTCTAATCCCTTAGAAGTTCTGTGTCATAATGGAGATTATGCTGGATGAAATCGGTTCGTACACTTGTAACCCTACACAACAACAACATCATCAGACCTTTTACCAACGTATTTCATAGGGACATTACAACTGCTGCTACAGATATTTTTTCCTCTGTCATGGAAAATTCATAGAGAATGGCACATGGCATACTATGAAAAATAAGAACTTCTCATGACACGTCTGCACTTTTGAAAATCATCCTAGTAATGGCGGGCTTGAGTCAGCTGCTTGTAGAAGAAATAGTAAATGTCCTACTAAGACGTTTACATGGTATAACACATCAAAAAGTTGCTAATCTTTTGCAGGTGGCTTGTTGGTCACGCCAGTTCCAAGTGTATGGTCTATCCTTGTTATCAGATCAATAAGATCGGATTTGTGAGCGTTAAGGTATTCCTGTCCCCTATCCTGAAGCCTTATCTTGTAAAGCCTAAGATCCCTGTGTTCGTCAAAGAACTGCTCTATCATGGCGTTTCCATGCTTTATCGGGCTTACAAGCTCGTCAAAGTGTTCCAGCGTGCCAGCCAAATCGCCTTTCTCAATTGAATCCTTAGCCTGGGTGAGGACTTCTTTTATATCCTTTATCTGTTGGACAGGGGCTGAAACTTGCTTGGTGCCAAAAAGGCCGCTTTTCTTTGTCGCACCTACCTTGTTTGCAATCTCCCTGGGAAGTTCATAATATTGCTCCTTGCCGGTAAAGGTCCTCCTTTCATGCTTGATGACAAGACCTTTCATGGCAAGGCGCATGAGTGCATCCTCAACTTCTACCCTGTCCATGGCAGTGACCCATACTATCTTGCCCACATAGTCATAACCTTGTCTTATCGACTCTAGCACGACTACTTCGATGATCCTCCTGAAACCCTCTTCTGCACGTGCATTTTCAAAGTCCCTGTCACGCACTGCCTTGCGGGCGTTCTGAATGTCTATCTCTATAGATCTTTTGAGCGCGTCAAGGCTATCGTCGATCCTGCCACTCAGGCTAAGGTAGCAAGCCTTGTTGTACCAGGACATACCCTCGTTTGGGTTGATGTCTACTGACTTTTCGCAGCATTCAATGGCTTTGTCATAGTTTTTCATCTTGTAGTAAGCAAGTCCCTTGAGGTTCCACGTTTCAGCATTGTTGACATCGACCTCAAGCGCCCTATCGTAAGAAGCGATAGCAACGGTATATTCATCTAAGTGAAAATGGGCATATCCTCTCTTAATCCATGCATCAACATACTGCGGGTCAATCCTTAGCGCAAGGTCAAAGCTCCTTATCGCGTCAAGGAACTTTTCATTAGACATATCGTTGACACCTTTGTTGTAGAGGTCTCGCTTTTGAAAATCGTCCTCATTATGATCGGATTCTAGTCTCTCTTCAGAAGGGATATCGTCCTTTCTCTTGCTATCCCTTCCAAACAATCGGCCCATTAAAATAGATTTCCCAATTCGCAGATAAATAGATTATGATAAGAAAAATGCTACAATTCATGAGGCTTTTATGATCTCTTTGGCATGATTTTTCCATATGAGCAACTGCAGAGGCAACAATAAGTCCCGTGAAATCCCAGTTGAGATATGCTGGACTCCTCATGTGCTGTAAACTACACCCTGTAGTTCAAGCATGAAGACGACTGGATCTTAAATTCAAGCTAGGCTTGACTTGGTTGGATGGCTACGAATTACTAGAACCCTGACGGCTCATTGTACTGTGCCTGAATATTTTTCAAAAGCTGTCTTTCCTGGGCAAGGAGGCTCATATTCCCTCTTACTCCACCGCCACAACTTTGCAATAAGGAACCAGTATCAGAGGCCAGATCTGGACAAGAACAACGAGCAGTCTCAGAGCCACCTTGCCTAAATACAATTACATCTTCTTATAGAGGCAGAATGGTCTCTCTTTTTATCTGATACTTACGCAGCTTGGCTGAGTGATAACAAAGCCTATAACTGCCATTCTAGCCGCAGCCTTACTTGTTAGTGCTTCTGGGACTGTCAGCTCATTTTATTTTGTGAGCTCCCAAGGGCAGACAACAACAACAACAACAACAACAACAGAGCCGGCAGAACTTACACTCAGTGAGAGTGAAGCCTCTCCCGGTTCCATAGTTGAAGTTGAGGGCAGCGATTTTGGAGCTAATTCTCAAGTTTCGATTTATTTCATGTCATCTGAAGAGGTCGACCTCACAGATGGAAGCGCATTTATTCTACAAGGGATCGATGCAAACCAGAGTACAACGACTGCACCGGAAGGTACTAGCATCTTTTTTGATGTTGATAATACTGCTCTGCATACATTGGGAGATCTGCTTGAATTGAGCACTGCCCAAGTCGGCAATGCTACAACTACAACTACTACTAATGCCACGACTACAACAACTAATGCTACAACTACTGCTACTAATGCTACAAGCATTTCTGAGCGCAACCTGCTTGTTGCACTTGAAGATGGTGGGTTGGTGAATGGCACTATGAGCCTTGAATGTGAGGACGAGATCATTGCACAAGGCCGCATAAATGGCACCATAGGCACCTTTGGAGCAAATCCTGGTACGTAC
>Ga0114129_10002942_pt1 | contig 23837 bp, 18 predicted proteins | sample RhiMetdeltSRZDD1_FD_80071 | JGI IMG/M metagenome (GOLD analysis project Ga0114129, IMG submission 80071) | Populus rhizosphere microbial communities from Tennessee, USA - Rhizosphere MetaG P. deltoides SRZDD1 (version 2) (version 2) | ecosystem: Host-associated > Plants > Roots > Rhizosphere >...
CAGTGTCAGTATGATCGCTTCGACGACGAGGCTTATGCCCACAAACGCGGCCACGGGCCACTGCCGGTGATAGCGATCGTCATGCTTGAGATTCAACAGCATCACGACGAAGAGATACAGCACGAGAATCGCGCCGGCGTAGACGATGACCTGGACAGCCGCCAGGAATTCTGCATGGAGGGTGACGTACAGACCGGCCACGTGAAAGAACATGATCAGCAGGGCGAGAGCGCTGTAGATGGGATTGCGCAAGGCCACCACCAGTACCGATGAGGCCGCAATGATCAGGGCAAAGTAGAAAAAAAAGAGTTGTTCCATCTCAAGCCCACATCCTGCCTTCTCTCAAATCAACACAATTTGGCCCTGCTCAGCCCATCAGGGTTTCGCTTCAGCCGGCCGCTCGTTGCGGCCATGTTCAGTTCGGTTTCTGTGGGACGTGACCGAATGCGACGTTGAAGAAGGCCACGTTTGGGTGCTGCAATTCCAGACGCTTCTCACGAACCGGAAATGAGCGGTCGCCGATTGCGAGCAGCTGGTCCTTGTTCAGATGCAGCTGGCGTTTGTCGTAGACCGACCATTCGAATTCGCGGGTCATGCCGAGCGCATCGACGGGGCAGGCATCGACACACATACCGCAAAACAAGCAGCGCGTCATGTCCATATAATATTCTTTGGCATAGCGTTTGGTGGGCTCGCCAGGTACCTCCGCACTGACGACGCGGATCACACGCGAGGGGCAGGCCGCTTCGCAGAGGTCGCAGCCGACACACTTTTCCGTGCCGTCGTCGTAACGCAGGAGGGCCAGCATGCCGCGGTAATTGTCGGGCAGGACACGTTTCTCATGCGGGTATTGCACCGTGATCGGCTTGTAATGGAGCAGATGCGACATCGTCGCCTTCATGCCGATGAGAATCTCGTAGAAGATGATGGTCTTGAACCAGCCGATGAATGTCTGCATGTTTCCTGTCAGCCATCAGTCGGCAGCTTTATCATGCTGCCGGTGACAGCGTTGATCATCCCTTCGGAAACACATAGGCGGCAATCGAGGTCACCACAATGTTGCCTAAGGCGATCGGCAACATGACTTTCCAACCGAATTTCATCAGCTGGTCGTAACGCAAACGCGGTAATGTGGCACGAAGCCAGAAGAACAAGAACAGGAACACATAGGCCTTCACGGTGAACCAGGCAATGTTCTCGACCCACGAGAATTGCGCGAGGCCGATGTGTTCCAAGATAGTTCCGGGGTAGGGTGCATTCCATCCACCCAAAAACATGGAGGCCGCGACGCAAGAGACCAGCACCATGTTGGCGTACTCGGCAATGAAAAAGAACGCGAAGCGCATGCCGCTGTATTCTGTAAAGAACCCAGCAACCAGTTCACTCTCTGCTTCCGGCAAGTCGAACGGCACGCGGTTGGTTTCCGCCACTGCCGAAATGACATAGACGACGAAGGCGAAAATCTGGGGCGCCGGCAACGCGAAGACGTACCAATGCCAGAATCCGCCGGATTGCGCTTCGGTAATCTTGACCAGGCTGAGCGAGCCCGCGAGGATGAGGACCCCGACGATGGCGAGGCCAACGTTCAATTCATAGCTGATGACCTGGGCCGCGGACCTCAGTCCCCCTAACAGAGAATACTTGCTATTGGAGGCCCAGCCGCCGAGGATGATGCCGTACGCGCCGATCGAGGTGAAGGCCAGGATGTAGAGAATACCGATATTGATGTCGCTGATGACGAACGGTTCAACTGAGATCCCGAAGATCTCGAATTTGTGACTCGGACCGAAGGGCACGACGGCGAACCCGATCAGGGCCGGGACCATCGCGAGGATCGGGGCGAGGCTGAACATGAATTTGTTCGCACCCGCCGGCACAATGTCTTCCTTAAAGAATAATTTCAGGCCGTCGGCGATCGGCTGCAGAATGCCGTAGGGACCGACTTCCATAGGACCCATGCGGTCCTGCATCCAACCCAGGACTTTCCGCTCAGCCAGGGTCAGGATCATGACCGTCAACATCACGATGCCCATGACCACGGCGATTTGGGCCACTGAAACTGCTAGTCGCAAGCTCAGTTCAGTCACAATAACTCTCCTTCTTCACTCCTTCTCTCGCTGATGGCCCTCCTACACGAAAGGCGCCATCCTCTCCTTCGTTAGCAATTAGCCAACCTTGACGATCGAGACCGAGGCCGTTCTGAATGCAGGTACCTTCGTGACGGGATCGATCGTGCACTCAAAGAGTTTCACTGCCTCTTGGGCAAAGTGATCGGGGAACCGGACTGAGCCCTGAGGCACCCGCTCCGCCAGCTTGATGGTCGTGATCAGCTCGCCTCGTTTGTTGGACAGTCGAACTCGATCTCCGTCGTTGACGGCCAACCTGCTTGCATCAGCCGGGTTCATCCGTAGCGTGCCCTTCCCTTCGATCTGGATCAGACCTTTCGACCGGACGGACAGTTTCCCCGAGTGGAACAGACTCTGAGTCAGCTCAATCTGCCAGGATCCTTCAGCCTGCGGTCCACGCGGCGCCAGAGTATAAAGCGTTGGTAACGTTTGGCGAAAGCCCCCTCCGATATAGCGTCCGATTGCCGCTGTATCGACCTTTGATGGAATCGGTGCCGGACCGAGGAGCCCATACCCAGGAATCACGCTGCGGATTTCCTTGAGCAGTTCTTTCTGGTCCGCATACTCCATCGGCGTGCCCAACAGGACCGAGAGAGCAGACAGGATCTCCCAATCGGGCCTGCTCTCGCCTGCCGGTTCGATGGCCGGACGAACGGCTTGAACATGACCTTCCTGGTTCGTGAACGTGCCGGCTTTCTCCAATGGCGCAGCGGCTGGCAAGACCACGTGGGCCAAGGCGGCAGTTTCAGTCAGGAAGAGTTCCTGGCAGACGAGCAGCTCCAGACTCTGAAGTGCTTCCTTGATACGTAAATGGGAAGGAAGGCTGGCGACAGGGTTTTCACCAACAATAATCATCCCCTTCAACAGTCGTGAGTGGGCCTGATCAATCATTTCCAGCAAGGTTGCACCTGCCTTGGACGGAATATCCGCTTTCCAAGCACGGCTCAGCTGTGCTCGCATCTCCGGACTCGCGAGATCCAACGCGCCTGGAAGCAACTCTGCCACCGCGCCCATTTCGACTGCACCCTGATCGTTGTTTTCTTCGGCCAAGGTCCCGAAACCGCTGCCTTGCTCCGTCAATTTGCCAGTCAGCAGCAGGAGGTCGAGAAGTTGGAGACAGGCGCCGTAGCCGCCAGCGCTTCGCAAGAGTTCCTGACCTGCGAGGATGATGACCCGTCGACCCTTCGCAATACTATTGGCCATCTGTACGAAGATTGCACGCGCCGATCCCGTCGCCGCTTCCAGATCCGTCCATGACATCCCGGAGAGTGTCTGGGATAACGCCGAGACATAGTCTGCTGACTGCTTCTGGAATTCTTGGTTGACAAGTTGGCCTTCGATGACTGCCTTGAGGAGACCGAGGATGGCATTGCCGAAGTGAACAGGCAGGACGCAGATCTGTTGCTGCGACGAGTTACTAGTGTTGCTCATCGCGCCGACTGCCGGCTGGATCGACTCGAGGGTAAAGAGACGCGCTTGTCCCTTCTTCACGGCTTCCTTGACCCTGAGTCCGGTAATGGGGTTGGCTTCTGTAATATTTGTACCGACGAGCAAGAGTACGTCAGCCTCGGTGATGTCTTCGAACGCGATGGTCCAGCGATGCGTTCCTTGGATGCGTCGCATGGCCTGCACGCCATTGATTTGACCATAGCGAGCGCTGCTGTCCAGATTGTTGGTGCCGATCGCTAGGCGCATGAACTTCTGGAAGAGATACAACTCTTCGTTCGTGCAGCGGCTGCTGATCAGTCCGCCGAAAGCCTGGCTGCCATAGCTTTGCTTGAGTCGCGCAAGCTGCTGTGCGGTGTACTCGAGCGCCTCCTCCCATGTCGCTTCAACGAGAATCCCGTTACGTCGAAGCAAAGGCTTGGTTAGCCGGTCCGGATGACTCGTCGCATGGTAGCCGAAGAAGCCGCGCGCGCAGAGGTCGCCATTGTTGCGTCCGGCGCCATACTCGGAATTGACCTCGATTAAGTCGTTGTCTTTCGTCTGGACCGTAATCTGGCAGCCATCGCCGCAGAACTGGCAAATCGTATCGGCTCGTTTCACCATCCAGGGGCGATATTCGTACATCGACAGCCGGCTCGTGATTGCGCCGACCGGGCAAATCTGCACACAACCTCCGCAAAATTCGCAATCAAGGGGATGAGCACCGAAGGATTTGATCTCGGTCATTGTCCCGCGTCCTGAAGGCGCCAATGCCTTCACATCCATCACCTCGTCGCAGTAACGGACGCAGCGGAGGCACTGCACACAGCGGTTCATCTGTGTTTCGATGAGCGGGCTGAAATACTCCTTCTGGAAAATCCGCTTGGTTTCGACGAAGCGGCTGGCGGTGGCGGTGTATTCGTGCGAAAAGTCCTGAAGATCACAACGGCCGCCCTGGTCGCAGACCGGACAATCCAGTGGATGGTTGGCCAGAATAAATTCCAGTACCGATTTGTGCGCGTCGTTGACCACGGTGGTGGCGGTCCGTACGGCCATGCCGTCGGTCGCGACGGTGCTACAAGAGGTTTGGAGTTTTGGCATCTTCTCGACTTCGACGAGACACATGCGGCAGTTGGCGTCCGGTTTGAGTTTGGGGTGGTAACAGAAATGCGGGATCATGACACCGACACGCCGCGCCGCTTCGATCACGAGCGTGCCTTTGGGCACCGTGATAGCAATGCCATCGATGGTCAGACGCACGGTTTCGTTGGAGTCAGCCATGTTCAATGCCCTCTGACAGCGAGCCCCGGATGGATCAAATCGGCCGCTTCAGCCTCGTGGATCAATGCGAGATATTCGGACCGCCAATGTTTTAAGGTGCTCATGATCGGCGCCACTTCGGCGTCACCGAACGCACAGACCGTGCGGCCGGCGATGTTCTTACACAGATCGGTCAGTGTTTCAAGGTCTTGCGCCCGCCCACGTTTGGCCACGATGCGACGCATCGTCTGCACCAGCCAGGAACTGCCTTCCCGGCAGGGACTGCACTTGCCGCAAGACTCGTGATAGAAAAACTCCATCAGCCGGAGGGCAGCCCACACCATGCTGGTGCCTTCCTCCATAATAGTGACACCGCCCGACCCCAACATTGAACCGGCCGCTGCAACGGATTCGAAATCCATCTTGACGTCCAGATGGTCCGGGGTCAGAAAGGGTGCCGAGGCGCCGCCTGGAATAAAAGCCTTCAGGGGCTTCTCGGAGCGCATCCCCCCGGCATGCTCGTAGATGAGTTCACGAAAGGTGATCCCCATCGGCACTTCATAGTTCCCCGGCCGCTTCACATGTCCGCTGACACAGAAGACGCGTGTACCGGTGCTCTTCGGCGGAGATCCGATGGCGGCGAACCATTCGGGGCCCCGATTGATGATGTGTGGAAGGTTGGCGAGCGTTTCCACATTGTTGACCACCGTCGGCTTGTTATACAGACCATGCGTGGCCGGAAATGGTGGCTTAACCCGCGGCAGCCCGCGCTTGCCTTCCAATGATTCGAGTAAGGCGGTTTCTTCTCCACAGATGTAGGCGCCGGCGCCACGATGGACCCACACCTCGACGGTCACGCCGGTCCCTTGAATATTCTTGCCGATATAGCCGGCACGGCGTGCCTCATCGATGGCCTGCTCAAGGATCTTCGCCCCAAGCACGAACTCGCCGCGTATATAAATGTAGGCGGACTCCGCTCCGATGGCATAACAGGTCAGCACGATCCCCTCAAGCATCTGATGGGGATCTCGTTCCATCAGCTGGCGATCTTTGAACGTGCCCGGTTCGCTCTCGTCGGCGTTGCAGCACAGGTAACGGGGCCCGTGGTAGTCCTTGGGGAGAAAACCCCATTTGACGCCGGTCGGGAAACCAGCGCCACCGCGGCCGCGCAAACCTGACTTGATGACCATTTGCGTCACGTCGCCAGGCGCAACCCTTCCGAGAATGTTCTTGAGCGCCTGATAACCGCCCGTTTTCTCGTATTCCGGCAGCGAGCCCGTATAGCCGGGCTGACTCATGTTTTTGAGAAGGATCGGTTCGTGCTTTGGCAATTTACTTCTCGCTTCTTATCGTCACGGGCTCGGGCCACATGAATGACCCCGTCTTCAACGTACAGGACCCGGTCGATTGAAGATCGGCCAGGATACGGCCGACCTTCTCCTCTGTCAGTCGTTCATAATAGTCGTCGTTGATCTGCATCATCGGTCCGGTGCCGCAGGCCGCTAAACATTCCACGGTGGTGAGAGTGAACAGCCCGTCAGGGGTCGTTTCTCCGGGATTGATCCCAAGCTTCTGCTTGATCCAATCGATGACCGTATCCGATCCCACCAGCGCGCACATGAGCGATTTGCACACCTGAATGTGGAATTTCCCCACTTGCTTGAGATTCAGCATCGTGTAGAAGGTGACGGTTTCATACACCTGCGGCGGCGTCAGTTTCAGAATGCCTGCGATCTCAATCATCGCGGCCTCGGTGATATAGCCGTTGTCCTGCTGCGCCAGATAGAGCAGCGGAATCAGTGCCGACCGTCGCACCGGATAGCGGCTTAAAATGTCGTCAATTTCCTTTTGGTACGTCTCTCTTAACATCTTCTAAGCGTCACCGATCACATTCCCCCATGACAATGTCATAGGTGCCGAAGATCGTAATAATGTCGGAGATCAAATAGCCTCGGGCCATGTGGTCAAAGGCCCCCATATGCACGAACGAAGGCGCGCGGATTTTTAGACGATAGGGACGGGCGCTGCCGTCGCTCACAATGAAGAACCCCAGTTCCCCCTTCGGAGCTTCCGTTGCGCAGTAGGTTTCCGCCTTGGGCGGCTTGAAACCCTGTGTGAAGATAATGAAATGGTGAATGAGGCTTTCCATATCCCGCATCACCTGTTGTTTCGGCGGAGGAATGTATTGGGGCGCATCGGCGATGATCGGGCCGTGCGGTAACTGATCGAGACATTGCTTGATGATTCTGGCGCTCTGCCGCATTTCTTCCATGCGTACCCAGTAACGATCGTAGGTGTCGCCGTTCTTCCCGATTGGCACTTCCCAATCCACCTTGTCGTATACCCCGTAAGGCTCTTCCTTGCGGACGTCATATGCGACGCCGGACCCGCGCAGCACCGGGCCGGTGCAGCCGAAATTAATCGCGTCTTCGGCCGAGATCACTGCCACGTGTTTGGTGCGGCCGAGCCAGATGCGATTCGAGGCGAGCAGGGAGTCATATTCCTTGACCTTCGCAGGGAAAGTATCAAGAAAGGTCTTCAACCTCAGAACAAGATCGGGCGTAAAGTCACTGTCGACGCCGCCGATGCGATAGTAGTTCAGCGTGAGCCTCGCGCCACAAAGCTTTTCGAACATGTCGAGGAGGGTTTCACGTTCTCGAAACGTCCAGAAGAAGACCGTCATCGCCCCGATGTCGAGGGCCTGCGTTCCTAGCCAGAACAAATGGCCGACGATCCGCTGCATTTCGGCGACAATGGTGCGGATGTGCTCCGCCCGTTCCGGGATCGTGATTCCCAGGAGTTTTTCGACGGCGCGCACATACGCGTAGTTATTCGCCATCGCGCAGACGTAGTCGAGCCGGTCTGTATGCGGAATGATCTGCATATAGGCCAGGCCTTCCGAGAGCTTCTCGACACCTCGGTGAAGGTAGCCAAGGTCCGGGGTGGCCTTGACGATCCGTTCGCCGTCCAGTTCGAGGACCACACGCAAGACTCCGTGCGTGCTGGGGTGTTGCGGGCCCATATTGAGCAGCAGCTCTTCGCGCCGGCGTGAGCCCACAGGCGTCTCCACCATGAACGCCTGCTTTTGAGATTCCGGAATTTCACTTTCGGAATGTTCGGAAGGAGCTTCGTCCAGCCGCGGAATGAACTCGAACTGGCTGCGCCACCCCCGTCCTTCAGTGGGAAAATCCTTTCGCAGTGGAAATCCCTCCGAATAATCTTCCGGCAGCAAAATGCGCCGGAGATCCGGATGGCCGGAAAAGGTAATCCCCATCATGTCGTACACTTCGCGTTCCAAAAACTCGGCCCCTTTCCAGATGCCGGTGACCGACGCGATCGTCGGATCCTCCTCCGGCAGGCGGGCCTTGAGGCGCAGACGCCGTCGATGAGAAAGGCTATGAAGGTGGTACACGACCTCGAACCGCTGACGGTCCTCCGGGTAGTCGACCGAACAGATATCCGTCAGATGGTTAAAGGACGCTTCGGGCGCGTCGTGGAGAAATTTCGCCACTTCAAGGATGGATTCGGGCGCCACGCGGATGGATACCTCGGCCCGCGCAGTATCTGCCTCGACGGACAGTACCTTCTGAGGAAATCTCGTCATCAAGGTTTCAATCGGAGATTGCACGGCTATTTCACAAACACTTTTTCCCGCTGAATCTTTTCCTGTAACTTCAAGAGGCCATCCATGAGCGCTTCCGGTCGCGGGGGGCAGCCCGGCACGTAGACGTCGACCGGCACGATTTGGTCGACACCCTGCACGACGGCATAGCTGTTATAGTGGTTGCCCGAGGTCGCGCAGGACCCCATGGAGATCACATAGCGCGGTTCAGGCATCTGATCGTAAATCCGGCGGATGACCGGCGCCATCTTGCGTGAGACCGTACCCGCGACAATCATCAGGTCCGATTGTCTGGGCGAGGCCCGGAACACCCCAGCTCCGAACCGGTCTATGTCATAGCGCGAGGACACGCTCGCGATCATTTCGATCGCGCAACAGGCGAGGCCGAACGTCATGGGCCAAATGGCCGATTTCCTCGACCAATTTACCAGCGCATCCAAATTGGTCGTGATGATATTCGCCTCAAATTGTCTTTCTAAAAAGCTCATCGGTCTACCTTCCCGCCCACACCAGAGGGGATCGTTCGGGTGCCCTTTACTGCGCGCGTGAACGAGGGCCTTCTGAGGCCGCGCGTTCCGCGAGCACGAAGGGCACTCGGACGGTCCCCTCTCAATCCCATTCTAACGCCCCCTTCATCCACGCATACCACAAGCCGACCAACAGGATTGCGATGAACACCAACATCTCCACGAGGCCTAGGAGGCCGAGTGATTGAAAGCGGACCGCCCAGGGAATAATGAAGATCACTTCGATATCGAAGATCACGAACAGCATCGCAATGATGTAGTAGCGCATCGGGAATTGAATGCGCGCGTCCGAGAAGAGCGGGCTCCCGCTCTCATAGGGATTCAGCTTCGCGCGGTACGGGCGGTTCGGACGGACCAACCGTCCGAGCAGGAGTTGAACGGCTGCAAAGACGATCGCCAGGCCGATGAACAGCAAGATCGGCAAATAGTTCAATGGAGCAGCTTCGTCCGCCATCACACTCCTCGCTTATTATGCTGCCGCGTGCTGGCTCAACACTGAGCCGAAGAACGGTTTGAAGGATAACCCGTCGAGAACGGGCTGTCCGATGCCCTTGTGTTGCACGAGAACCTTGAACGTGCGCCCCATCCCCTCCGGTTTCAATAGATGAAGGGCCGCACGAAATCCTGGGCTGTCGGGTTCTAACTGACCGACCATCTCTTCGACCCCGAGCCCCATCAGAAAACTCATTTGATTGGTAAAGCCCGTCAGGGACAACCCTGCCGCCTCTCCGACCATGGCCAAACTCGTAAAGTCCACATGAGCGGTCATATCTTGCTGGCCGATTCGCACATACGGATCTTCCGAGGCCATTTGGGAGTAGTAGCAAAGAAATGTCCCCTTGGACCGATCCGGTCCATAGAGATCTTGGACCGAGTGGCCATAATCAATGGTGAGCACCACACCGCGGCCAAGACTGTCCGCAACCTGTCTCATCCACGAAAGTGCAAACAGGTTGATTTCCGTTCGATATCCATCAGGGAGCTGTACTCCGAGTCGTTGGAGATAGGCCTCGAGTGCCGGGTTCGACAGGGGTTTGAGGCATTCCACGAACCGACCATCTCGAACGTCCACGAAAACTTCTCGCAGCTCGTTGCCGACCATCTGCACGCGATGAACAGGGAACGCATCGGGGAGCTCGTTGCTGAACATCAGGCCGGTGACGCTTGCAGGAGCCAGACTGCTCAGGTCTTCCAGCCAGGTCACGCGCCCTGTTTGACCGAGCCAGGGCTGCAACTGCCGTTGTTGCAAGAGGCGCATGGCGGGACTTCGCTCGATCAGGACGAAATGCAGTCGCCCACCTAGCGAGTTGCTGACAGTCTGACAGGCGGACAAGAAATGTTGAGCCAACAGACCTTTGCCTGGACCCATCTCGACAACGGTGAAGGGATCAGGATGTCCCATCAATGCATCAATCTGTCGAGCTTGCCTCGCCAAGGCCTGTCCAAGAATTGGATGGAGGTCGGAACTCGTATAGAAATCACCATTCCAGCCGATCCGCTCATTGCCAAGCTCCGGCGGACGCATGTAGTAGCCAAACTGAGGATGATAGAGCGCGAGCTCCATAAAACGGACAAAGGGGATCGGACCCGAGGCAGCGATCTCGGAAGCGATGGCAGCAACAAGTTCAGGATGTCCGGTGGTCACAAGGGACTCCAGCTCGCCTGTGGACGGTAAAACAAGTGACACCCATAGCACATGGGTAGGGCTCACCCATCGTACTGATGGTTGAAAGAGGCGTAGGGTAGCGTTGGGGACGCCCCTAAGTCAAGGTGGAATAAGGCGGAATGGCAGCGCTCCGTTCCCTCCGGGCCGTCACCTCGACCGTTCTAGACCTCACCACAGCTTGGCCTCGAAACTGGTTCCGTCCCATGGAAGCTTGCAACGCGCTTTCAGCGGGTCGCAGTGGTTCAGCAGAACGGTAATTCGGGCACGTCGAGCCGCTCCAAGCCGACTCTTCGTTCTCCCCCTTTCCAGCCTCGTTAGTCCTGGATTTGCGAATCGTGAAGGCTCGGGGCACCGCACTTGTCGAAACCCGGCGGCCGCTGAAGGCGGCCAGCGAGGCATGTGTGAAGTTTCGTTCCGCCTTGCAAGGGACGAAACAAGTTGCCGAGCTGAGCCGGGGGAGACTTAGTGCGGTCGAGCCTGAGCGTTTGAGCAGGAAAGGACTAACGAGGCTGGAATCTTACGCCCCGTGACATTTTTTATATTTCTTGCCGGAGCCGCAGGGGCAGGGATCGTTGCGACCGACCTTGTCGTCGTTGCGATGGATGGTCTGAACCGGGGCTGGTTCTTCACCGCGATTGAGCGTGAGCTTCGGTTGCGGGCGCGACATCACCGGCGGCGGGGCAGCCTGTTGCCCTTCGTTCCGGACCGCTTGGACCAAGAAAAGCCGCTCCAGTGTATCGGACTTGATCCGCTCCATCATACCGGCGAACAGTTCATACCCTTCGCGTTTGTACTCAATGAGCGGGTCTTTCTGCCCGTACCCGCGCAAGCCGATGCCGTCGCGTAAGTGATCCATCCCGAGCAGGTGGTCCTTCCAGTGATGGTCTATGATCTGGAGCATGAAATTCTTCTCCAGGAACCGCATCAGCTCGGGACCCAGGTCCTTTTCTTTCCGTTCGTAGGCCTCACGAACGTGGGTCTTCAGATCCTCAAGAAGCGCATCGCGTCCTACCTCGCGCAGTGATTCGCCCTGGTCATGCTTACCCTGAGTGATATCGAGGCCGAACTGGCCCTGCATCATTTCGGCGAGGCCTTTCATGTCCCACTCTTCAGGGTACTGTTCAGCGGGGCAATAGACGTTGAGCGCGGAATCCACCATGCCGGCCATCATGTCGCGCAGGTCGTCCGTCAGATTTTCACCACTCAGGACCGCCCGGCGGTGTTGATAAATGACCTCACGCTGTTTGTTCATCACGTCGTCGTATTCGAGCAGCTGTTTGCGGATTTCAAAGTTGTGCGCTTCCACCTTCTTCTGGGCGTTGGCAATGGCACGTGTGACCATACCATGCTCGATCGGCACACCTTCTTCCATACCCAGTTTGAGCATCAGTTGCGAGACACGTTCGGAGGCGAAGATCCGCATGAGATCGTCTTCGAGCGACAGGTAGAATCGAGATGAGCCCGGATCGCCTTGACGACCAGCCCGGCCACGAAGCTGATTGTCGATGCGGCGGCTCTCGTGCCGCTCGGTGCCGAGGATATGCAATCCTCCAAGGGTAATCACTTCCTGCTTGTTCTTTTCGCACTCGGCCCGAATCTCTTCATAGACGGAGAGCTTGCGCTCGTCCGGCAGATTCTCTTCGCGATAGAGCACCTGTTTGAACATGAAATCCGCGTTTCCGCCGAGCAGAATGTCGGTCCCGCGGCCCGCCATATTCGTGGCGATCGTCACGGCAGCTTTGCGCCCCGCCTGGGCCACAATTTCGGCTTCCCGTTCGTGCTGTTTGGCGTTGAGCACATTGTGCTTAATGCCATTACGACTCAGCATGCCGGCGATTTTTTCTGATTTCTCGATTGAGATGGTGCCGACCAGCACGGGTTGGCCCCGCTCGTGGCATTCTTTGATCTCCTCCACGATGGCCGCAAACTTTTCCTTCTCCGTGCGATAGACCACGTCGGCATAGTCTAATCGGATCATCTTCCGGTTCGTGGGCACCACGTTGACGTCGAGGTTGTAGATCTTGGCAAACTCTGCCGCTTCCGTGTCCGCGGTGCCGGTCATGCCGCCGAGTTTCTTGTACATCCGGAAAAAGTTCTGGAATGTGACGGAAGCCAGCGTTTGGTTCTCGTTCGCGATCTTCACGCCTTCCTTGGCCTCGACGGCTTGGTGCAATCCATCGCTCCAGCGACGACCCGGCATCAACCGGCCGGTGAATTCATCCACGATGATGACCTCGCCGTCCTTCACGACGTAGTCGACGTCGCGTTTGTAGAGAGCATAGGCCTGGAGCGCCTTCACGACGTGGTGGACCAGATCCATATTGGCCGGATCGTAGAGATTGTCGACGCCTAACAGCTTCTCGACTCTCACATTGCCTTCCTCCGTGAGGGAAGCGGTCTTGGTCTTTTCCTCGATCGTGTAGTCGTGCTCGGGTTTCAGTTGGGGAATGATGGCGTTGATGCGGTAATAGAGGTCGGTGGTTTGATCGGTCGGTCCCGAGATGATCAGCGGGGTCCGCGCTTCGTCGATCAGGATACTGTCAACTTCGTCCACGATAGCAAAGTTCAATTCGCGCTGCACGCACTGGTTCAAGTCGGTGACGACCAAATTGTCGCGGAGATAATCGAATCCGTATTCGTTGTTTGTCCCGTATGTGATGTCGGCACGATAGGCTTCAGGCCTGGTGCAGGGACGGAGATGCTGCAAGCGTTTATCGGAGGCGTCATAGGTCGGATCATAGATGAACGAGGCATCGTGCTGGATGACGCCTGTCGACAGCCCGAGTGCATGATAGAGCTGTCCCATCCACTGTGCATCACGCTTAGCCAGATAGTCGTTGACTGTGACCAAATGTGCCCCTTTGCCTTCAAGGGCGTTCAGATAAATTGACAGCGTCGCGACGAGGGTCTTTCCCTCGCCGGTTTTCATTTCAGAGATACGGCCTTTGTGGAGGATCATGCCGCCGATCAGCTGCACATCGAAATGCCGCATGTTCAGTTTGCGACGAGACATCTCCCGGCAGACGGCGAACGCCTCGGGAAGGATGTCTTCTAGGGTTTCTCCGCCGGCCAGCCGTTTTTTGAAGGTTTGCGTCTTGTCGGCCAAGGCCTGATCGGAGAGGGGGGTCAGCTCCGGTTCAAGGCCATTGATGCGCTGGACAATTGGCATCAAAGCCTTGATTTCACGATCATTCTTGCTGCCAAAGATGAGGTTCAGTATTTGTGTCAGCATGTCGCCTTATACGGAGATGTTCGTGATTGGTTCAACCTGATTCAGGCAGTATACCGGAAACATTTTCCGAATCCTATCGGGAAGACAATGGCTTCGGAGGTGCTACCGCTTGACGCTGCTCCAGCCGTTTCGGTACCATCGATTCGTGAATTCTAGTCAGTGTAAGCCATGACACATCGGTTGATGAAGCAATCGCTCGCCTGTGTTTTAGTCCTCTGTGTCCTCGTGGTTGGAGGACTGGCCTCCGCCAACTCCATCACTCACGAATCTCATCACGCACACCATCAAAAAGCCACGCACAGTACTGTGCTCTGTTCTTGGATGTGCGCGGCGGGTCAGGTGCTCGACACCGTTGCCGCTCCGGCACTCATCGAACGATCTCCAGTTTCACGAACTGAACAACATACTCTCCCTGAATTCTCCTCCGTTTTTGCCTCCATTGTCGCTTCCCGCGGTCCCCCGAATCGCCCAGCCATATAGTTGAAGATGACGGGTGCGAAGGAGTCCGGTACCGGTTCTCAAATCCGGTAATGGACAACATAGGCACATCGTCTGGCTCTCTTCTCTGATTGGGAGTATTCGGATGACGTCGGTCGATCACAATAAGTTTCTCCTCCCAGCTTGGGGCATATCACTCGTCCTTCACGGTGTGGCTGTCGCCCTGGCGATGAGCTTTGCCGCGAAGGTCAAGCCCATCTTGCAAGAAGAAGTCTTCAAATGGGACGTCGCGTTGGTGGACGCCGTGAAGACTGATTCCATGCCGGAACGGGCGGAACCGGTCGTCAAACCTACTCAACACCAGCAGCGCGTGACACCGGCTCCCTCGGCGGAGACGGTACAGGAGACGGTCATGCATCGGGTAGCACCACAGCAGACGGTGCAGATGGTCCATCCCGTGATCGAGCCGGTCAAGCCAATCGAAGAGAAGGTGGAACTTCCCCCATCACCCAAGCCCGAAACGGTGCAGCCTGTTCAAGAAAAGCCTGTCGAGGTGCCCTCGCCGAAGGTCGAGACGGTACTGGAGGCCAAAGAACCTGAGCCGGTGCAGCATGCTGAACCATTGGTCGCACAGAGTCCATCAGTTGCCGTCGCCCCCTCGGCCGAACCGGTTGAGGCCCGGCCTTCTCACCATGAACAGCCAGCGCCTGCACCGAGTGTCGCACCATCGCATGAATCCCCAATTCATGAAGCAGGTAAAAATGTCCCGGCCGTATCGGAGGCTCCAGTCGAGGTGGCGAAGGCCGCGACGCCTGGTCCGGAACCGAAGTCGGATCATCGATGGCTCGCTGAGTCGCTCTGGCGGCGCGTGGCCGAACTGAAACGCTATCCCAGTTCGGCTCGCTTGAACGGCCAGGAGGGAAAAGTGATCTTGAAAGCCGTCATACGATCCGACGGACACTTGGCCGAGGTATCCGTTCAGAAAAGTTCCGGTCACGCTATTCTCGATACAGCGGCGATCGAGGCCGTGAAACTCGCCTGCCCGCTTCATATGAAGCATGCCATCAACAAACCGGAGATCGTGGTGAGTCTCCCGATTGTCTACAGTTTGGCCAACTAGGATTCATATGATACAGCGCGGCTTCATACCCACCGTGAAGAGTCTGACAGCTGGTCTATTCATGGCAGCATGGCCGGCACTCTCGATGTCGGCCGGCATGCTTGAGTCTCAGGTGACGTTCGGCCCAAAAAGCATGACGGTCCATCAGGTGAAGAATGTCGTAGGTCCATCGGTCCAGATCGACGAGCAGGGGCTGATTTCAGCTGCGTGGGTCGAGGAAGAGAAAGAGACGCGCACAATTTTGTTTGCGAGATCGGAACAACCGGGGGGTTCGCTTGGGACTCCGGTACGCGTCAACCAACTGAGTGAGAGCCCTTATTATCGTCAGGAGTCTCCGGCCTTGGTCGTCAGCGGAGATGACATATTCATCACCTGGTCGCTGACCCATCCGAAACTCACTCCCGACAAGCCGTTTTCCGGCGAACTGAGGCTGAGCAGGTCGAGCGACGGAGGGCACACCTTTGCACCCTCGACGTTGGTGAACGACGATGGGCAAGTGATCCAACACTCGTTCGATGCGATACAAGCCGCTCCCGACGGTGTGTTGCATCTGGCCTGGATTGACGGGCGTGAAGGGAAGAAGGAGCCGGGGACATTCGTGGCACGATCGACCGATCATGGGCGCACGATCACAAAGAACTTCAAGATCGACGACAATACCTGCGTCTGCTGCCGGACTTCTGTTGCTACTTCGAATGAGGGGGTCGTGTATGTCGCCTGGCGAAAAATTTTCGACGGCAACATTCGCGAAACGGTGGTGTCACGATCGACGGACGGCGGAGAAAAATTCTCCTCGCCAGTCGTCGTGGGAAACGATCGATGGGTCTATCCGGCCTGTCCGCATCGTCCGGCCTCGTTGGGTGTAGATCGGCAAGGCCGGCTATATGTGGTCTGGTACACGGAAGGCGCCGACGAGACGCCTGCGATCTATCTGGCCTACTCGGACGACCAAGGCAGAACCTTTTCCGAAAAGATGCAATTGAACCGCTCGAAGGGTACGTTTCCCGACCATCCCCAGATGACAGTCGATCCGGATGGCCGGATCGTCGTGATCTGGGAGGAACAATCACCGGTACGGCGTGAAGTCGTAGTGAGCTATTCGCTCGACCGAGGTCAGTCGTTCAGCGTACCGCGGAAACTCAATGAAAAAAATGGACAAACACCCACAATCGCAGTCAACCATCAAGGCACGGTTGTGATGGGTTGGAAAGAACATGCGATGCCCGCACATCGGCTCGTCGTTCAGACCATGCAACTGCCGGTAGTGAAGATGGCTGAAATGGGAATCCGTGCTCATGGGCCATAGCCCTAATAGTTTGCTCATAGGATTGTTCTTCGTCGGCTGCGCAGTTTTGTTTGGTTCAGGCGATCTCCTGTACAGCGCGACCGCCGCCACGGGCGATCCGTTCGCCGCGCTCCGCATCACCCGTGTGACGACCGGTGCTCCGCTCGCGCCATTCGATCTCAAAGCACTCGATGGCGAAACCGTTCGCTCAGAAGATCTCTCCGGAAAGGTTGTGCTCCTGAATTTTTGGGCGACCTGGTGTGGACCCTGTAAAGAGGAAATGCCGTCGCTCGCCCGTCTCCAAACACAATTCGACCCTGCGCAAGTTCGAGTGGTGACTGTCACCGCGGACATCTATCCACACGGCATCAAGCAGTTTCTCGATCAGCTGGGCATCCGTTTGCCCGTCCTCTTTGATGAGGATCAGGAACTCTCCCGGTCCTTCATGGTACGTGGACTTCCGACGACGGTATTGATCGCTCGAGATGGTCAGCCGGTCGGACGAGCCGTTGGTCCGCGAGCCTGGGATAGCCAGGATTCGATCGCGCTTGTCCGACAGGTGCTCGAAGGGATGAAATGAAGCGCTGGCTCGTACCGCTTGCCATCGGCATGGTGGTGCTCTACGCTGCGCTGGCGATCGGCGCCGCCGGCTGTGTTTCCCTCCATTCGGGACAACCAAGCTCTACCCATCACCATAGCCCGTCTCACGTCGCGCACTCGCCGCTCTGTGCCTGGGCATGCCAGGCCAATTCAACTGTATACATCCACATCGCCGCACCGATGATCGCGATGTTTGCGTTCGTCTTGATGTTCTGGTTGATCAGCGTGATCCCTTCCACAGCTCGCTTCGCCACACTTTTCCATTCCCGCGCACCTCCTCGCTGATTCTCTCCATATTCATGCTGATCGTCATAGCCCGGTAAGGCCGGGTGCGGAGGAGTGTCCTTTATCGCAAGGAGCCGCCATCATGTTTGGACTGAATAGTGTCTTTTGGCTAAGGTGTTCGCTCTTGGTCGGATTCTTGTTGTTCATAACCGGAGGGAACAATGCGCTCAGCCAGGACACACCTTCCGCCAATCCGACCGGTTCGTCGCGCGAGCAGGAGTTGCGCGACCAACTCAACAATATCTTGAAAGAACTGGAAGACATTCAGCATCAGAAGGAGAGTGCGACACCGGAAGCCGAGCGGCCATCCATCATCAAGGAGAAAGACGAGGCTGCTACACCGGAAGCGACGGCTGAGGCTCTACCAGCTGGAGCACCTGATTTCGATCTTGCCGACATGAGCATCGTCAGCAGGCGATTGCAGAAACGGCCGGAAGGCATCTCACTGTCAGCCACGGTCCCGGCTGAGACAGATTCACAGCCGACTCGGACCATGCAGGAGTCACTTCAGTCGCTGCCCGGTATTGCGCTGCGTCAGGCGAACGGTCCCCGCGACTTTAGCATCATGATCCGGGGGCAGGGTGCGAAGACCACATTTGCGGTTCGCGATATCAAGATTTACGAAGACGGATTTATCCAAACGCAATCCGATGGCTTGTCCCGACTCGACATGCAGGACCCCTGGTTCATGAGGAGCACCGAAGTCCTACGCGGGGCTTCATCCTCGCTGTACGACAACTATGCCCTCGGCGGTATGGTCCATTTCAGGACTAGGCGAGGCAGCGATATCAATGGATTTGAAACTTTTCTGTCGGGTGGGTCGTTTGGCTATTTCAAGCAGGCGTTTGCTCTAGGCCAGCACACCGATCGGTTCGATCTGGCCATGTTCGCTAGCAACGTCGCTGAGGACGGATTCATTCAACACAGCAATTACAATACACAGACACTCAACTTCAATTTTCGTTTTAAGGTCGACGATAAACAGAATTTCTATTTTAAGGCGATCACGAACTGGTTAAACACAAGGGTGCCAACCCGGTTGACCCAAGCGCAGTTCAATGCCGATGACCGCCAGGCCGGAGGATCGCAGACGATCTGCGTCTCCGGCACCTACAACCCGGGATGTGCCAATGCCGTTGCACTGAATCAAGGGCGAGTTGATCAGCGGACAATTCTGGGCGGCATGTATGAGCGGCAACTCGACGCGAGTACTCTGCTTACGATAGAAGCGGATTACGACGTCAAGGATATCAATCAATACTTTTCCCAGATCACGGATAACGTCAATCCCAATTACAAGACATACACTGATCTACGGCATGACGGGCGTCTCGGAGCGATGCCGCTCAAGAGTTACGTTGGTTTCTTTGCAAACAATATGTCACAGGAAGGGAACACGTTTCAGAACCTTGCGACTGGCTACGGAACCAGGGGAGCGTTGATCCAGAACAACCGGGGAAGAGTCAACAATATCGGCGGCCGCTTTCGTGAAGAACTGGAGTTTGTTCCCAAATGGATCTTTGCTGCCGGGCTCGGTTATGAGTGGTCGCAAGTCAGCATTGACACGATCAACTATGACACACCCATACCGTCCAGACCGAGCACGACCCGCGACTACTCAAACTGGGCGCCGGAAGCGTCGCTCACCTGGAAGCCGGGGGAAGGCTATCGCCATTGGGTCCGAAGCTCGACCGGATATGCCATCCCGACCTTCGGCAATCTAACGAGGGACCCTGTTACAGGTCTCCCCGGATCGAACTTCAATTTGAAGCCGCAAAAGAATTGGAATAATGAGATCGGTACGGAATCGAAACTCAGGCATGATCTGACCGTTCAACTTGTGGGATTCTGGACGTTCTTCAAGAACGAGATCATTACTCAAACGATCTCGGGTTCCAACACTACGTCGGTCAATGCCGATTCCTCCCAATATCGCGGCATCGAAGCCAGCTACGATTGGCGACCATTGACGGGCCTGCGATTCTCCGGGGCCTATACGCACATTCAAGCCAAGTACATCAACTTTTCAGATCGGACCGCGACCGGTTTCATAGTCCGGGACGGCAAGAATGTGCCCAACGTACCGACCGATATTCTGAACTTGAAGGTCGAGTACGATCACCTACCGACAGGATGGGGCGGTTGGCTCGAAGGGAATTACTTTAACAGCTATTTCTTGAACAACAGTAATACGTTCGGAATTCCTTCGTATTTTATCGGGACCGTGAACATCCACAAGAACGTCGAAATAAAGAACCGCTGGATTCGGTTTGCCAAATTCTATCTACAAATGGACAATATCGCCGACATGAAATATGCGGCCTCCGGCCAGGTGGTAGGCGGGGAAACGACTGCTGCCGCCGCTTCTCAGCAGGCCTTCTTCGCAGGATATGGTCGAGCCATTTACGGTGGCGTGACACTCGGGCTGTTCTAAATGGCGAGACGGTGCAGCAATGGATCGTCCATTCGCGTTGATTTCATCTTGCGCTCCCCCTTATAGTTGATTCATCTTGTTCATTTTCGGGGGAGCGCTCTGTTGAAGGCACGTGCTGGACGGCTCATCTCTATTGTGATCGGAGTCTCCCTGGGGATTCTTCCTACTGCCCAAACCCAGTCTGCAACTTCTGCCAGCTCCGACAAGCGTGTGATCGAACAAGCCTCTGAGTTGTTCAAGGCCGGTGATTCCGACGCCGCCATTGCCGTTTTGCAGAAGATCACGGAATCAGGCTCCTCCTCTCCAGAGGCCTATCATCTGCTCGGACAAATCTATTTTAAAGGCAAAAAAAAGCCTCACGAGGCCGCTGAAGCCTTTACACATGCACTGAAACTGAAGCCAGCGTATCCAGATGCCCTGAACGATTTAGCAGAGGTGTACCTTGCCCAAGGGAAAACCGCGGAGGCGGAGCAGACTCTGAAACGGGCGATCGAGGTTGACCCGAAGCACGCCGATTCCTACATCGACCTCGCGCGGCTCTATGAGAGCCGGCACGAGGTTCCTGCTGCAATGGAGACGTATAAGCGTTTGCTGGCGTTTCGTCCAACGAGCCCAGACGGACTCTTTGGACTGGCGATGCTCTACGAAGGAAAAGGTGACAACAAGTCGGCCCGCGACACGCTGGCACGGTTGACGAGAGCGAACCCTACTCATGCCGATGGGTGGTACCAAGCGGGCCGCTTGGCGGAGCGGAACAACGATTTGCTCGAAGCGGCCTATGATTATCGACAAGCCATCGCGGCGAAGCCGAATCTGGTCGATGCCCACTACAATTTGGGATTCATTCTTCGAAGCCAGAACAAGCCGTCTGAGGCCGAAAAGGAGTTTCTCGAGGTGATCCGTTATCGGCCCGAATATGCTGAAGCACACATGAACCTTGGCGTCGTTTATACAAGTATGAATAAACTTGAAGAAGCGGAACAGGAATACGAAAAGGCTGTCGAGTTAAAGCCGGACTATGCCGAAGCGCACTACAATCTCGGCGTGTTCTATGAGCTGCACCGCAAAGACATGCCGCGTGCGCTCGCGCAGTATCATAAGTATCGCAATCTGGGTGGACGGGACGATCGGGTCGAGCGAATTATCGGAACCAGCGGACATTAGGGTGGGGAACACCTGCCGTTCTCAGGTGTTCAATAGAAATACCGGCGGTTTCAACCTGCATTACCAGCCGTATGGCCATCGACGCCAGTATGGTCCCCAGTACGGGCCCCAGTACGGTGTTCCATAATACCTCGGCCCCATGTAGGGATAGGGCCGGATGCCTGCGGGGTATTCGGCGGCAGTCCATACTTGAAGATGCCGGGCTTCTACTACCGGGTACATGTACTCCGTTTCATCCAGTGGAAGTGTGATGGAACCGGTGATTTCACCGGTAACGGTGACCCGTGTGCCATACGGCAAGGTCGCTGGGTCCAGAAATTCCCTGTGCATGGCGACGAAGCGGCCTTGAGATTGGGTGCGGTCGATTCCGGGATGTCCGGACCCGTCGAGAGGCAGCTGCAGGATTTCAATTCTGGTCCCATCTTTCAACCGTCTGGCATTCAGCACCTCTCCACCGAACACGACGGATTGCCCCTTGAAGGAATCAGGGCTGGTCTTGACCTGAAGAAATGAAACCTGATTGGCTGCAGAACTGTCTTCTGCGTCTTGAGATGACGCACAGGCTGTGATGAAGAGGCAAAGAACTGCAGGGATGAACCATGGCCAACGCATCGGTCAATTATAACAAAGGGCAGGGTGCTCACGAATTGGATATAATGACCTCGTTGACTGTCAATCGAGAAAGGAGCGGACATGGCGGGGATCGCTTTTTGGAGGTGGGTGGTTGGAGCAGTGTTCATTTCCGCGGCATGGTTTGCACATGAAATTGCTGTGCAGGCGGCTTCCCCTGAGTTGAAGGGCACATTTGAAATCCTGAAGGACGAGGCTTCCACCCATCAACCCGGAAAGGTCAAGCTGGTCGAGTTTGCCGACTTCTACTGCCCACACTGTCATCACTTTGACGGAGAAGGGTTGCCGATTCTTGAAAAAGAGTTTGGGAAGAAGCTCGAAACGACGATGGTAGGCTTTCCGGTGATCAGGGGAAAACTGCCGACCCCCTTTGACATGTACGAGCAGGCCAAGCTCATGGGGAAGGGGAATGAGATGAAGAAAGTACTCTTCCGTACGATTCACCAAGATAAGGTAACGGGCGTCCTCGACCGATCGTTGCGCGAAGTGCTCATTAAAGAGGTGGGATTGGATCCTAAGGCATTCGAAGAAGGCATGGCCAGTGGAAAGCCGGCTCAACTCTTTGAAGAGGGGAAAAAATGGGGCGAGCGTATCAAGCTGCAACAAACCCCAACATTGCTACTCGACGGCAATATTAAGATTGAAAAGATCGATCCCGAAAACGTGAAAGTCGTCATTCAAAGCATCCTGGATGCGGATAAGAAGAAGTGACAGAAAGCGCGCTGTTCAGCAAGGCCGGAGCAAGTGAAAGGCCGAGGCGACTTATTATGGTTACCTTGAGGCCTTGAACGATGCGAGAACGAACCCGGGATATGGCGCGTCTTGGCGCACGAGGGGTTCGGGCGGGTGTTAACAGAGTCATTTTCACCATCCTCTTATGGCTATCGATCCCATTTGCGGCATGACCGTCGATCCGGCATCCGCCGCCGGACGATTTGATTATAAGGGTGTGCCCTACTACTTCTGTGCGGTCTCCTGTCTTGAGAAGTTCAAGGCCGATCCTGAGCAAGCCTTGCAGACTGTATCCTCAAATCTGATCACGCTCGGCAAAAAGACCATCACTCCCATGATGCCGGCTTTTTCAGCCGGTGAAGGCGTACAGCTCGATCCGGTCTGCGGCATGACCGTGCAGCCGGAGAACGCCGCGGCGTCCCACGTTCACGAGGGCAAGACCTACTACTTTTGCTCGCCTGGATGCCTGTCCAAGTTTCGTGACGACCCATCCCACTATCTGACAGCGCCGGAAGACAGAGTGTCGAAGCCGATGCCTGTTCCGGCCGGCGCCACGGTCGAATACATCTGCCCGATGGACCCTGAAATCCTCGAGACCAAGCCGGGAGCCTGCCCGATATGCGGCATGGCATTGGAACCCAGGATCGTGTCTTTGGATGAAGGACCGAATCCCGAGCTTCGCGACATGAGCAAGCGCTTCTGGATCAGCCTGGGACCGGCTCTGTTGGTCATGATTCTCGCGATGGCGGACATGATTCCTGGTCGTCCGTTGCAGATGGTTCCTGCCTCGACAAGAAACTGGATCCAGTGGCTGCTCGCGACTCCGGTCGTCCTCTGGGCCGGTTGGCCGTTTTTCGAACGCGCATGGCGGTCGATCGTCAATCAGGCCCCGAACATGTTTACCCTGATAGGAATGGGGACCGGTGCAGCCTATCTTTACAGCACCCTCGCCACCATGGCGCCTCACGTGCTTCCGGCTTCATTTCGCCCACACGATGGGTCTGTGCCCGTCTATTTTGAGGCAGCCGCGATCATCACCGTCCTGGTCCTGTTGGGGCAGGTATTGGAATTGCGCGCAAGGAGTCAAACCACGTCCGCGATGAAAGCCTTGCTGAGCCTCGCTCCGAAGACGGCGAGACGAATCGAACGGGATGGTCGTGAGATCGATGTGCAGCTCGATCACGTACGGGTGGGTGAACGATTGCGTGTCCGTCCGGGTGAACGGGTGCCGGTTGATGGCGTCATCATCGATGGCGCGACAGTCGTCGATGAATCGATGGTCACGGGCGAG
>Ga0114129_10002943_pt1 | contig 23836 bp, 31 predicted proteins | sample RhiMetdeltSRZDD1_FD_80071 | JGI IMG/M metagenome (GOLD analysis project Ga0114129, IMG submission 80071) | Populus rhizosphere microbial communities from Tennessee, USA - Rhizosphere MetaG P. deltoides SRZDD1 (version 2) (version 2) | ecosystem: Host-associated > Plants > Roots > Rhizosphere >...
AGGCCGCAATCGAATTGGAGGGAATTTCGCGCGACGCCGACGGCGGCACGACTCGTTATGAGTTCGATGTCGATGCGTCAGCGGCGCCAACGGTGATCAACCCGGCTCCCGTGCTGGCCGCGATCGTCAGCGACATGCGTGCCGGCATACGGGCAAGTGTGATCGGCGCGCGTTTCCACCGCGCCGTTGCCGAACTGATCGTCGATCTCGCAGGCGCGGAGGATCCAGTTCCCCAGACTGTCGCACTGACCGGTGGCGTTTTCCAGAACGCGCTGCTGCTGCGACTGGCACGAAACGGCCTTGTGGCCAAGGGCTTTGACGTGATTACTCACCGTCATGTTCCGCCGAACGACGGCGGCATCGCGCTGGGTCAACTCATGGTCGGAAACGCGGGGTGATCAGATGACCGCACCGTCTCGACAAGGCCTTCCCACCGGTCATGCGTTGTTCGCGCGTTATGCGTTCCCTCCCAACGAGCTGGGCTACTGCGGGCCCGCCGATGCGGACGTGCTGCTCCACGGAGACGATCCAGCAGAAGTCGCCGCGCACGCCAAAGCGTTCGACGGCGCGTGGCCGTATCTGCGGGCCATCGCCGACGCGGTGGGCATTGCCGATGCGCTCGACGCCGAAGTGGTGAGGAGCTACTGGGTCGGCGGAGACCTGCTGAACCGCGTCGACCCCACCGCGCTGCTGGATCGGCTTCGCACCGCATTCGCGGGTCAGGTCACCGGCCTTCTCGCCGACCTCGATCGATCAGTCGGTGTGCTGGCCCACCACAGCTTCCATGTGTTCGTGGTTTACCCATGGGTGCGGTTCCTCGACCGCGACCCCACCACGGCACTGCAGATACTGCAGGACTGCCGAATACGTTGGGGCACAGTCGACTCCGTCGACGATGAGCACTTGGTGATGGTGTCGCGCCCGCTCACGTTCCTGGAGGACACCCTCGGCCTCGGCCACCCAACCGCCGAGCGGGTGCGGTGGAGCAAGAGCGGCGCGTCGCTGATCACCGCGCCGACGCCAGGCGACACCGTGTCCGCGCACTGGGATTGGGTCTGCTCCACCCTCACCGACACCGAAGGTGACGCGCTAGCCGACGCCACGTGCACCACGCTGGACCTCGTGAACTCTGCCCGCGAAAGGGGGCGAGACAAATGACCGCAATTGCACAACCGGGTGAATCCTTTGTCGACACAGAGCTGTCCGCGGATCTGGCGGCCGCGGCGCTGGACCTGGCCCGCCGATTCCACGACGGCGCCACCCTGTGGGTGATCTCACCCCAGTGGGAACCGCACGCACACCACGTCGCGGTCGAGTTCGTTCACCCGGTCATCATGGGCAAGCGGGCGCTGCCGTCCGTTGCGCTGGTCGAACCGGATCCGGTGGCGCAGGCACGCGTGGCCAGCCAACCCGGCGATCTGCTTCTGGCGGTGGCATCGGCCGATGAGCCCGCTGTGGTGGACGCCATGCGACGAGCGCCGGCGTGGGGCGCCCTGACGCTGTGGATCGGCTCCGGGCCGCGGCCCCCGGCCGGCGCCGCGAACCACATCCTCTGGGTCGACTCGGACGACCCTATGGTGCCGGCCACCGGGCGGTTCGTGTTGATGTACCACCTGCTTTGGGAACTGACCCACGTCTGCTTCGAACACCCTGGGCTGCTGAAATCCCGCGGTGACGACTCCACTGAGGACGTCTGCGTCACCTGTAGTGACGAGGGACGGCTCGGCGAAGTAGTACTGGCACCCGCCGACGCGACCGGCCAAGCGCTCGTCCGCACCGCCAACGGTGAGGAATGGGTCGACGTCACCGTCCTTGGTGACGTCGCACCCAACGATCTCCTTCTGGTGCACGCGGGAGCGGCGATCACACGACTGAGCGAGGTGAGCCGATGACCACACACGAATCAGAGAGCACCAGCTTCCTGTACCCATTCATCGAATCGGAGGAGACCGACGCGGCAAGCCTGCTGGACGACCTCGCCTCTTCGGCGCGCGGCAAGGCCACGGAAAGCGCCCGCCTGCAACGTGAGTCGCTCGACGAGTACGACGAGGGGTTGACCGCCGCGGGAACCGGCATGGCCGAGCGGTTCGTGCGCGGCGGCAGACTCTACACGTTCGGCAACGGCGGCAGCTCCACCGACGCCGCGACGCTCGCGTCGCTGTTCAGCCGCCCCGCACGGGGGCGGCCCGTCGCGGCGTGGTCGCTGGCGGCCGACAACGCGGTGGTGACCGCGCTAGGTAACGACGTCGGGTTCGAGCTGATCTTCAAGCGACAGATCATCGCTCACGCGCGCGAGCGCGATGTCGCGATCGCCTTGTCGACATCAGGCAACTCCGAGGACCTGATGACGGCGATCACCGAAGCTAAGCAGCGGGGCCTGTTGACGATTGGCTTTTCCGGCCACGACGGCGGCCAGATGGCCGCGGCCGACGATCTCGACTTCTGCTTCACCGTGCACAGCCAAAGCATCCACCGCATCCAGGAGAGCCACGCCATGCTCGGCTTCCGGCTGTGGTCGGTGACCCAAAACCACATGGCACGTCAACCTCACAGGGCGGAGCATTCATGAGCACCACGGAAGCGACGACCTCCGCCCAGCGCGAGGACCGTGTGCTGGAACGGATCGACAAGTTCCGGCAGCGCCGGCCACGGCTGCTGGACGACGTGGTGACGCTCGCGCACGGGGCGGGCGGCAAGTCGTCCGCGGCGCTGGTCGACGCGGTTTTCCTCGAGGCGTTCCGCAACGACGAACTCGAACAACTCGGCGACGCAGCCGTCCTGCGAACCGCATCGGGCGAACAACTCGCATTCTCGACCGACTCGTATGTCGTTTCGCCGCGGCGGTTTCCAGGCGGATCCATCGGCCACGTCGCCGTGCATGGCACGATCAACGATCTCGCGGTGTCGGGTGCGCGTCCGCAATGGCTGTCGGCGGCGTTCGTCATCGAAGAGGGTTTCCCGATCGCCGAACTCCGCGAAATCGTCGCGGATATGAGCGAAGCCGCCGCGAAGGCGGGCGTGCAGATCGTCACAGGCGACACCAAGGTCGTCGGCAAGGGCGCCGCCGACGGTGTCTACATCTCCACCGCAGGCGTCGGCGTGATCCCGGTAGGCAGGCAACTGTCGCGCGACCTCGTCCAACCGGGCGACAAGGTAGTGCTGTCCGGGACGATCGGCGAGCACGGGATGGCCGTCATGCTGGCCCGCGGCGACCTTGCCATCGATGCCGACATCGCCTCCGACACCGCGCCGGTGCACGAGTTGGTCGAAATACTGCTTGCGGCAGCGCCATCGACGCGATGGATGCGCGACGCTACGCGTGGTGGCGTTGGCACCGTGGCCAACGAACTGGTCAAGGACTCCCCGTTCGCGCTCATACTGGACGAGGACAAGCTGCCGGTGGCGTCACAGGTGCTTGGAGCCTGCGACATGCTCGGCATCGACCCGCTGTACGTGGCGAACGAGGGCAAATTCGTTGCCATCGTTCCGGCCGACGAGGCCGACGCGGCGATTGCCGCATTGCACGACCATCCGCAAGGGGCCGATGCCGCGGTGGTTGGCGAGATCATGCCAGAACCGCACGGAATCGTTGCGCTCCGAACGTCGTTCGGCGGCAGCCGGATCGTCGACATGCTCGTCGGTGACCCGCTACCGCGCATCTGCTGAGAGGAGATTGACCATGTGTCTTGGGATACCGGGCCAAGTGGTCGACATCGTCGACTCCGAACAGTCCCTGGCCAAGGTCGACGTCAACGGCGTCCGAAGAAACATCAGCGTGCGCCTGCTGGCCGACGACAACCTGCAAGTCGGTGACTGGGTGCTCGTGCACGTCGGCTTTGCGATGGCGAAGATCGACGAGCGCGAGGCCGCGATGACGCTCGACCAAGTGCAGAAGATGGGCGAGAACTACCAGCAGGAAATCGACGCGTTCAACGAGTCCGAAATCGCCTGAGAGGCTTGACATGAAGTTCGTAGACGAATTCCGCGACCCGGCGGCAGCACGTGCGTTGGTCAAGTCCATCACAGAATTGGCAGGCACGGACGAGTTCAAGTTCATGGAGGTGTGCGGCGGTCACACGCACACCATCTACCGGCACGGCATCGAGCACCTGCTACCCGAATCCGTTGAGCTGGTGCATGGACCGGGGTGTCCGGTGTGCGTGATTCCAATGGGCCGTGTCGACGACGCGATGTGGCTGGCCGAGCAGCCCGGCGTCATCTTCACCACGTTCGGCGACATGATGCGGGTGCCCGGATCGAAGGGCAACCTCATCGAGGCGAAGGCCCGAGGCGCCGACGTGCGCTTCGTGTACTCTCCGCTCGATGCGCTCAAGGTGGCGCTCGACAACCCCGACCGCCATGTGGTGTTCTTCGCGGTCGGATTCGAGACGACGGCGCCGTCCACCGCGGTCACCCTCGTTCGGGCGCGCGCGCTCGGTGTCCGCAACTTCAGCGTGTTCTGCAATCACGTCACCATCGTTCCGCCGATCAAGGCCATCCTCGAGTCACCCGATCTGCGGCTCAACGGGTTCCTCGGACCTGGCCACGTATCCACCGTGGTGGGCCTGCGGCCGTACCGGTTCGTGCCGCAGGTCTACGGAAAACCCATGGTGGTGGCGGGGTTTGAGCCGCTCGACATCCTCGCGTCAGTGCACATGCTGCTGCAGCAGATTCGCGACGGGCGCTGCGAGGTCGAAAACCAGTACACGCGCGTGGTACGCCCGGAGGGCAACACACAGGCGCTGAAGCTGATGGCCGAGACGTTCGAGCTGCGCCCCCATTTCGAGTGGCGGGGACTGGGTTTCATCTCGCAGAGTGCCCTGAAGGTTCATCCCGACTTCGCCGAGTACGACGCCGAGATCAAGTTCGACATGCCGGGAGTGCGCGTCGCCGACCCCAAGGCATGCCAGTGTGGCGAAGTTCTCAAGGGCGTGATCAAACCGTGGGAGTGCAAGGTGTTCGGCACGGCGTGCACCCCGGAGACGCCGATCGGCACATGCATGGTGTCCCCCGAAGGTGCCTGTGCGGCCTACTACAACTTCGGCCGGCTACACCGAGAGACGGCCCAGCTGCTGGGTCAGCGTGCCTAACAACTAGCGTCGCCGCAACGCGCGGCGGAGAGGAGATGTCATGACGACCCCGGGCGACCACACATCTGAAGAACCACAAGAAGAACGGGGAACTCCTGGATCGCGGGACACCGGATCCGACAAGCCGTCGGGCGGGCCCACGGATCGGCCATCGGGCACTTACGAGGGCGACGAGTCCGTGCCAGATCACGGCGACGAGGGCGGCAAACCGGACTTCCAAACGGGGACGACGAACGAACCGCCAGGCGATGCCAAGCCCGCCGCCCCGCCGTACGAAGGCCGCAAAGAGGCCGCTGACGTCGGCGACGACCGCGCCGAGGAGGCCGGAGCAAGGACCGGTGGAGCCACCCGCCCCTCCACCGACAATCGCTGAATCACCACTGATCGCGCGGCACATCGAAGTCGGTGCACAACGCCCGCCACACGTCGCGCGGGTCGACGCCGTCCTCGATCGCCTGCGCGGCGGTGCGCCCGAATCTGGTCAGTACATGGTCGACGAGCAGGGAAGCGCCGCGCACCGGTCCGAACTGTCCGTCGACCAGTTCATTGAATTCCGTCAACCGCACGTCGCCAACCTACGCCGACGCCGCCAGCGCTTCATGGCACACCCGTACCGGATCGTCGACCTCGGCGACGCTGGCACCGGCTCGTTTCGCCGCGTCCCGGTACCGCGGCGTCGACAACACCTCGCTGACGGCCGCCACCAGCGATTCCGACGTCAATGGCCGCACCAGTTGCGCACTACCTTGGCGCACAAGCCGATTCGCGATCTCCCACTGATCGCCGCCGCCGGGCACCACGACCATCGGCACCCCGGCCAGCAGCGCCTTGGCCACCAAGCCGTGTCCACCACCACAGATGACCAGATCGGCGTGAGCAAGCAGTTCGTCCTGCCGGCCGAGGCCGACCACTGCCCACGGCGGCACCGTAACCTCAGGTCCGTCGAGTCGCGACACCACCACGCGCGCACCTTCGGGCAGCGTCTCCCCCGGCGTCAGCGTCTCTAGCGCCAGAGCGGCCATCCCCCGGGCGCCCGTCATCGCCGTCGACGGCGCCACCACCACAACGGGACCGGACCCCCCTGGGATCTCCAGCACGGACGACGTCGGCTCGAAGTGCAACGGGCCCACGATCACTGCCTCTTGCGGCCAATCCGGGCGCGGCACCTCCAGAGCCGGCAGGGTGGCGATGAGACGCCGCAACGGTCCGGGATCAACTGCGGGCAAACCGATTTCGACTCTGGCCGCCGACCGCTGCCGCAGGCCCTGGCGCCAGGATCGTGCGGTGAGCGCTCGCATGACGGAATCACGCAGACGGCCGCGGAGCCCGACGCCGGGAGCCAATCCACTACCGAGCGGTGGCAGGCCCTTCGACGGCCGGTACAGCGGGGACGGGCTGAGCTCGATCCACGGCACGCCAAGCAACTCGGCCGCCAGCCCTCCGCACGCGGTGATCACATCGGACACCACGAGGTCCGGCGCCAGGTCGCGCAGCCGCGGAAGATTCAGCACCGCCATCCGGGCGGCTCGTTGGTGGATCTTCGCCCCGGCGTCGGTGTCGTCGTCGGCGGCGGTGGGGTCGAGCCCCGCGAGTTCGACAGCGTCCACTCCGGCCTGGCGTGCGGTGTCGAGCCATCGGATGCCCGTCAGCAGCGTCGGGGTATCGCCGGCGGCGACAAACCGACGGCACAGCGCAAGGGCAGGAAGGGCGTGCCCGGGATCCGGTCCGGCAACCACGGCGACCCGCACGCGCCTACCCTGCCACAGCGACGACTAGGCTGGCAGCCATGACTGACCAGGCTTCCCCGGTGAGCTCGGACATCGACAACGCCCGTACCGTCGAGACCTTCCTCTACGCGCTTCAGGATAAGGACTTCGACACGGTCGATTCCCTGATGGCGGACACGATCGTGTGGCAGAACGTTGGTTGGCCCACGTTGCAGGGCCGTCAGCGGATCGTGAGTCTGTTTCGCCGCGGACCGGGCAGGGTCGGATTCGAGGTGAAGATCCACCGAATCGCCGCGGAGGGTAACTCCGTCCTGACCGAACGTACCGATGCGCTGGTGATCGGCCCACTTCGCCTGCAGTTCTGGGTATGCGGGGTGTTCGAAGTGCACGCCGGACGAATCACGTTGTGGCGGGATTACTTCGACATGTGGGACATCGCAAAAGGCACGTTGCGGGGGCTCGTCGCAACCGTGATTCCGTCGTTGAGGCAAGCGCTGTAGTGAACGACGCCACACCCCGCACCAAGCCGAACCTGTTGCAGTACATCGGCTACTGCTACGGACGGCGACTGCCTGATTCGATGCGCGACTGGGTGCGCGAGGACCTCGCCGGCAAGGGCGCGACGTTCCGGATGATGGTGCGCGTCTTCGTCCCGGCGTTCTTGATCATGGTTCCGTTCTGGTTCATTCCGACCACGCTCGACGTGCATTTGTCGATGACGCTGCCGATCCTGATTCCGTTCGTGTTCTTCTCGCACGCACTGAACAAGGTCTGGCGCCGGCACATGTTGCGCAAGCATGGCCTGGATCCGAGCCTGGCCGACGAGCTGAAGCGCCAGAAGGACGCCCACATTCACGAGGCGTACATAAGGAAGTACGGCCCGCGCTCAGGACCGTCCAGCTCGCACGACGTCTAAGCCCGGCGCAGGTGGCCGAGCTCGTCGAAGGCCTGCGCCCAACCCAACAGCCGGTCGGTCGCGGTGACCAGCTCGTCGCGGTAGCGCTGCTGGGCCATCGGCGAGCTCGACATCGAGCCGGTGTTGACCGCTGATACCAATTGGGCTGCGGCAGTGACCATCTCATTGAACTGGCGAGCGCCGTGATCGAGTTGCGCGCTAAATGCGGTGATGGTGGGCGTCAGGTGCGAACGCGACTGCGGCGCTGACCGGACCGCCCGCTCCATCGACACCACCTCGTGTGCGGTCGCAGCCATGGTCGCGGAGGTTTGGTTGGCCGCCGCAGACAATTCCCGCAGCTCCTCAGCGGGCAGCATCCGGCCACGCTCCAGCACCCCGAGCAACGAGAACAGCGCCCGCTCGGACGCCGCCAACGCAGCCATGGGCTGACGCGCCGCCGAGCCCCAGGGCGGCAAACGTCGAGATCGCTGCGGCGGCAACGGTTCTCCCCGCAGCCAGCGATACCGCAGGAACGCCAGCGTCGCCAGGAACGCCGCGCCGACCGCAATCGGCGCCGGGATGAACAGCGCCCACACCGGCGTGCTCCACGACGCCAGCAGACCCGTCACCCCGATCCAGAAGACGCTCGACACCGTGAAGAACCACCCGAGCCGCAGCGCCCACCGCCGTTTGCGCATCAACTTGGCTCGCGGATCCGCTGCCGCGTTGAGCTTTTCGGCCACCATGTCCGACCACTCCGCGGCGGTGTCCACGCCGCGCTGAATCAATGATTGCCAAGCCTCTGGTCGACCAGCGCGGGAATTCACTGCCATGTCCTACGAAAGTTATTGCGACAGCGGGTTTTCCGGTGTCGCTTGCTTGTCGGTCACCGGGGTCGCCGGTGCGGTGGCGGCGGGGCCGCCTGCAGGTAGCTGCTCACCGCGCATGGAGGCTCGGATCTGCTCCAACCGGGAATGTCCGGCCATCTGCACACTGGCCTGCTGCACCTCGAGCATGCGGCCCTGCACCGAGTTCTGCGCGAGCTCGGCGGAACCCATGGCATTGGCGTAGCGGCGTTCGATCTTGTCGCGGACTTCGTCGAGGCTCGGGGTGGTACCCGGAGCAGCGATCTCGCTCATCGACCGCAGCGAGGCGCTGACCTGCTCCTGCATCTTGGCCTGTTCGAGCTGCGACAGCAGCTTGGTGCGCTCGGCAATCTTCTGCTGCAACACCATCGCGTTCTGCTCGACGGCCTTCTTCGCCTGCCCGGCGGCCTGCAGCGCCTGATCGTGCAGGCCCTTGAGATCTTCGACACTCTGCTCGGCGGTCACCAGTTGCGCGGCGAACGCCTCGGCGGCGTTGTTGTACTCGGTGGCCTTGGCGGCATCGCCCGCGCTGGTGGCCTGATCGGCCAGGGTGAGCGCCTGGCGCACGTTGACCTGCAACTTCTCAATGTCCGCGAGCTGGCGGTTGAGCCGCATCTCCAGCTGACGCTGATTGCCGATCACCTGGGCCGCCTGCTGCGTCAACGCTTGATGCTGGCGCTGTGCCTCCTCGATGGCCTGCTGAATCTGCACCTTCGGATCGGCGTACTCGTCGACCTTCGAGCTGAACAGCGCCATCAGGTACTTCCACGCCTTGACGAACGGATTGGCCATCGGTTCATTCCGCCTTCGTGTCGTTGAATTGCACTAGTGCCAACTTATCGGTTCCGCGCAGATCACCACAGCCCTGCGGCTGTTTTCCAAGATCGAGGCGCGAGTTGGACTCAGGCCACCGCCATCGACACGACCTGCGGGATGACAACCTTCGTCGTGGCGTCGATGTTGGTGGCGCTGACGCTGGCGACAGACGCGAGTTCCTCGCGGGCCATGTCCTCGCCGGCGTCGGAAAGCACCCGCGACAGCGGGACGTCCAGGGCGGTGCAGATGGCATTGAGCAGTTCGCTCGACGCCTCCTTGCGGCCGCGTTCGACCTCCGACAGGTAGCCGAGGCTCACCCGGGCGCTATCGGACACCTCACGCAGGGTGCGGCCCTGCTCGGTGCGGGCACGACGCAGCACGTCGCCGATCACCTCGCGCAGCAATGCTGTCATCGTGCTCTCCTACCTCGCTGGGATTGGTTACTAGGGCAACGCTGCGCGGCGCCGCGTTGGTTCCCGGATGGCGCAGATCACTGTCGCTCGACGAGGGCGCGCAGCCGGGCGATGGCCTCATGCACCGCCGAGATGCGGATATCCCAGCGTGAACCCGATAGCGCCAGCTCGACGACCTCGGTGTCCACCGGACCGGCAAGGCCGAGGTACACGGTGCCCACCGGGTGACCGCCGTGTGGTTCCGGGCCGGCCACCCCGGTCAGGCCGATGCCCCACGTCGCGGCGCAGCGCTGTCGGGCGCCTACGGCCATCGCCCGCGCGGTCGGGGCGGCGACGGGTCCCACCGCATCGAGCAGCTGCGGAGCCACCCCGGCCAGCGCGATCTTGGTGTCCTCGATGTAGGTGACCAGACCGCCGCGGAGCACCACGCTGGCGCCGGCCACGCCGGCCAGGGTCGCGGCCAGCAGGCCGGCCGTCAGCGACTCGGCGGTCGCGACACTCTGTCTGCGCACGGTGAGGTCGGCGATGAGCGCGCGAGCGTCCTCAGTGACCAGCGGGTCGTCCACGCGAATCCCTGACCGCAGAGACGACATAGTCCACGCCGGTGAGCACCGTCAGCACGACGGCAGCCCACATCACCACCCAGGCCCCGGTCAGCCACAACCCCGAGAGCGGCAGCACGAACAGGCCGATCGCGACCGCCTGGACGAGCGTCTTCAGTTTGCCGCCTCGGCTGGCCGGGATGACACCATGGCGCAGCACCACGAATCTCAAAACGGTGATGCCGATCTCACGGACCATGATCACCACCGTCACCCACCAGGGCAGGTCACCGAGCATCGACAGCCCGATCAGAGCCGCTCCGATGAGGGCCTTGTCGGCGATCGGATCGGCCAGCTTGCCGAATTCGGTCACCATCCCGTAGCTGCGCGCCAGCGCGCCATCGAACCGGTCAGTGATCACAGCGACCGCGAAGACCACGAATGCGGCTATCCGCCAGAATGTTTCATGGCCGTCGCCAACGAACAGCACAGCGAGGAACACGGGGACCAACACCATTCGCACACCGGTGAGCACGTTCGCGATGTTGGCCACGCGGGCGCGCGGAACCACCGGATCGATATGAGGTTGGCCCGACACCGCAACAGAATATCGGTTGCCGAAGCCGATACCCTCGCACGTGTGAGCGGAGCGTCCGAGCGGGTTGTCGTCCGGCGTGCCCGCACGTCCGACATTCCTGCCATGAAAGCGCTCGTCGACATCTACTCCGGCAAGATCTTGCTGGAGAAAAATCTCGTGACGCTCTACGAGGCGGTCCAGGAGTTCTGGATTGCCGAACTCCACGGTGAGCTGATCGGCTGCGGCGCGCTGCACGTGTTGTGGTCCGACCTCGGCGAGATCCGCACTATCGCCGTACACCCCAAGGTCAGGGGCCAGGGCGTCGGACACGCGATCGTGGATCGATTGCTGGACGTGGCCAGGCAACTGCACCTGGAGCGGATCTTCGTGCTCACCTTCGAAGTCGAGTTCTTCTCGCGGCACGGCTTCGAGGAGATCGAGGGCACGCCGGTCACCGCGGAGGTCTACGAGGAGATGTGCCGCTCCTACGACACCGGTGTCGCAGAGTTCCTCGACCTGTCCTATGTGAAGCCGAACATTCTCGGCAATACCCGAATGTTGTTGACGCTCTGATGCGTACCGTTAGCAACGTGCGGCGTCGGATTGTCATCTGCGTCGTCGCGGCGTTCGCAGCGGCGGCGGTTCTGATCGCGCCGGCGCCGGCGCAGGCCGACCCACCGCAATGCGACAACGGCCCGATCGTCCTCGATGGCTGCACGAGCCCAGGAGTCTGCACGGCCGTGATCGACAATCAGTGCGTCGGAGTCCAGCCGCCCCTGCTTCCGGCGCCGCCGCCCGTCAAGGTCGGCATCGAAGGCGGTGTCGGCGTCGGGGCCTAGTCGACCTCGTCGTCTCCGCCGTTAGCATCCGAACCACCGCGGATCAGGGCCAGCGTCCCCGCCAGCTCGTCGGGCTTGACCAGCACCTCGCGCGCCTTGGAACCCTCGCTGGGACCGACGATGCCGCGGGTTTCCATCAGGTCCATCAACCGGCCGGCCTTGGCGAAGCCGACCCGCAACTTGCGCTGCAGCATGGACGTCGAGCCGAACTGGCTGGACACCACCAGCTCGACGGCCTGCAGGAAGACGTCCATGTCGTCGCCGATGTCGGGGTCGACGTCGGTGCGCTCGCTGTTGGTCTTGGCCTTGGTGACGCCCTCGGTGTACTCGGGCTCCGCCTGGTCCTTACATGCCTGTACCACGGCGTGGATCTCGTCGTCGGAAACGTATGCACCCTGCAGCCGGATCGCCTTGTTGGCGCCCATCGGGATGAACAGGCCGTCGCCCATGCCGATCAGCTTCTCGGCGCCCTGCTGATCGAGGATGACGCGGCTGTCGGTCAACGACGACGTCGCGAAGGCCAGCCGCGACGGCACGTTGGTCTTGATCAGACCGGTGACGACGTCCACCGACGGCCGCTGCGTGGCGAGCACGAGGTGAATACCCGCGGCGCGTGCCTTCTGGGTGATGCGGACGACCGCGTCCTCCACATCGCGCGGCGCGGTCATCATCAGGTCGGCGAGCTCGTCGACGATCGCCACGATGTAGGGGTACGGACGGTACTCGCGCTCGCTGCCCAGCGGCGTGGTGATCTCACCCGATCGCACCTTCTTGTTGAAGTCGTCGATGTGACGCACCCTGCTGGCCTGCATGTCCTGGTAGCGCTGCTCCATCTCCTCAACCAGCCATGCCAACGCGGCGGCCGCCTTCTTGGGCTGCGTGACGATCGGCGTGATGAGGTGCGGAATGCCTTCGTACGGCGTGAGTTCCACCATCTTCGGGTCGATCAGGATCATCCTGACCTCCTCCGGAGTGGCCCGCGCGAGGAGCGATACCAGCATCGAGTTGACGAAGCTGGACTTGCCCGAACCCGTTGAGCCGGCGACCAATAGGTGCGGCATCTTCGCGAGGTTCCACGAGATGTATTCGCCCTCAATATCTTTACCCAACGCAATCACGAGGGGATGGTGGTCGCCACGCGTCGACGGATCGGTCAGCACGTCTGCGAGACGCACCATTTCCCGGTCGACGTTAGGCACCTCGATGCCGACGGCGGACTTGCCGGGGATCGGCGCCAGCATCCGGACGCTCTCAGTGGCCACCGCATAGGCGATATTGCGGTGCAGCGCAGTGATTTTCTCGACCTTGACGCCAGGGCCGAGTTCGACCTCGTAGCGTGTGACCGTCGGCCCGCGGGTGCAGCCGGTAACCGATGCGTTCACCTTGAATTGGTCCAGCACCTCGGTGATGGCCTCCGCCATCCGGTCATTGGCCGCGGTGCGCCGTTTCGGCGGATCGCCCGCCTTCAGCAGCTCCAGCGGCGGCAACGTGTATGGGCCGTCGACGACTCGATCCAATGACAGCGTCAGCTTCTTGGCTGGCTTCTTGCGGCGTGTCTTGGCGGTCGGCTCCGGAACGGTGGGCGCCTCGTCGTCGAGCGGATAATTCTCCATCGGGGTGCCGGTGGGCCACGCCTGCGCCTCGTCGTCGTTGTACGCGGACGGGTTGTCGTAGTAACCGTCGGAGAAGTCTTCGGCCTCTTCGGTGTACGGCTGCTCGTCGTCGTACTCCTCGTCGTACAAATCACCGTGGAAGGCGCGCACGGAGAACATGCGCTGCACCGTCGACGGCACTTCGCGGATCGTCGTGCCGGTCACCAAAAGCAGGCCGAACAGCGCGCCGATGAACAGCAGCGGCGCGGCGATCCAGGCGGTCAGGCCGTCGGACAGCGGGCCGCCGATGGCGAAGCCCAGGAATCCCGCGGCGTGCTGACGCGCGGTGGGATCTTGCGGCGAACCCGCCCACAGATGCCACAGGCCGAGAGTGGGCAGCGTGATCATCGCCGCACCGAGGATGAGCCGCGGACGTGCATCAGGGTCAGGCTCGGTGCGCATCAGCACCACCGCGACCGCGGCGAGCACGATGGGCACGAGGACGACAGCCGACCCGATCAGCACCCGAAGGAACGTGTCGATCCATTGGCCGACGGGACGCGCGGCGTCGAACCAGGAGCTGGCGGCGATCACCACGGCGACGCCAAGCAGTGCCAGTGCGATCCCGTCGCGGCGATGTCCCGGCTCGAGGTCGCGGGCGCGGCCGACCGACCGTGCGGTTGACCCGGCCCCCTTGGCCACCATCAACCAGCCGGCGCGCACACCGCGTCCGACGGTCGCCCCCGCGGACGAGATGGCCGACGGATTGTGGCGTCGAGCCGGCTTCCGGCGGGGCGCCGGGCGGGACCCGCCCCGCGAACCGGCCTTTGACCTGCTCGAACGGGCACCGGCTCGGGCGGCGGTCTTACTAGGCATGCACTCAAGCCTAGTCGCACAGGCCCCATAATCACCATCTGCCACACGGGTCACAGAAAGGTCTCAATTGGACCCGGCCTGGAGCCGACATGGGCTGACCGAAGCGGAATCTCATAGGTAGGCTAGGCAACCGTCCAGCACGCACTCATCGAGGAGTCCCATGCCCGTCACCGTCGTCGCAACCATGAAAGCCAAGCCCGAGTCGGTGGACGCCGTCCGCGATGCGTGTAAGCAGGCCATCGAGGCGGTGCATACCGAACCCGGTTGCGATCTCTACTCGCTGCACGAGGCCGACGGCACCTTCGTCTTCGTCGAGCAGTGGGCCGACGCGGACGCACTGAAGACGCACAGCACGGCACCCGCGGTCGCCACGCTGTTCGGCACCGTCGGTGACCTTCTCGACGGTGCACCGGACATCAAGATGCTGCAGCCCGTCGTCGCGGGTGATCCGGCTAAGGGCCAGCTGCGCCCCTGATGGCTTCCCTCGCAGGCAAAGTCGCATTCATCACGGGTGCTGCGCGCGGTCAGGGCCGAGCGGAAGCGGTTCGGCTGGCGTCCGACGGCGCGAACATCATCGCCGTCGACATCTGCGATCAGATCGCCTCGGTGCCGTATCCGTTGGCTACGGCCGACGATCTGGCCGCGACGGTCAAGCTCGTCGAAGAGACGGGTGCGCGAATTGTGGCACAGCAAGCCGACGTTCGCGATCAGGAGTCGCTGGCCGCGGCTTTGCAGGCCGGGCTGGACGACTTCGGCCGGCTCGACATCGTCGTCGCCAACGCCGGTATCGCACCGATGGAATCGGGTGCCAAGGGCTGGCAAGACGTCATCGACGTCAACCTCACCGGTGTGCACCATACGGTGGAAGTCGCCAAGGACACGATGGTCAAGCAGGGTGAGGGCGGATCGATCGTCCTGACCAGCTCCTCAGCGGGTCTTGTCGGCATCGGAGGCGGCGACCAAGGCTCGCTCGGCTACACGGCGGCAAAACACGGCGTCGTCGGATTGATGCGAGCCTATGCCAATCACCTTGCACCGCATAGTATTCGCGTCAACTCGATCCATCCCAGCGGCGTCAACACAGCGATGATCGACAATGACCACACCCGGCAGTGGCTAGCGAACGTGATCGCCAATTCGCAACGGCCGCCGGACATGGGTAATGCGATGCCGGTTCAGGTCCTCGAGCCGGAGGACATTGCCGCAGCGGTGGCCTGGCTGGTATCCGATGAGGCGCGCTATATCACCGGCGTGGCACTTCCGGTGGACGCGGGCTACGTCAACAAACGCTGATCATGGCGCGAAATCCGGCCGCGCAGACCGCCTTTGGTCCGATGGTCCAGGCGGCCATCGAGCAGTACGAGCCGCCTGAACGCCGTCTGGTCTTCGACGACCTGGCCCTGCCGATCTTGCCCGCCGGTCAACGGGCGCTCGTGCGCGCGATGCGCTGGCCACTGCTGCGCCGGCTGACCATCGCAGCGGGCGAGCGGGCCGTGCCCGGCTCGTGGGCGCTCATCGCGTGCCGCAAGCGCTACATCGACGACAAGCTCGACGAGGCCCTGGGAGACATCGATGCCGTCGTCGTTCTCGGTGCGGGCATGGATACCAGGGCGTATCGCCTCGCTCATCGATCCGACATTCCGGTCTTCGAGGTCGACCTCCCAATCAACATCGAGCGTAAGAAGGCCGCCCTGCGGCGCGCGATCGGCGGGGTGCCTGCTTCGGTTCACCTGGTGCCCTTGGACTTTGAGCACGACGACCTGATCGGCACGCTAACCGGGCACGGCTACCGCACCGACGCCCGCACCTTCTTCGTTTGGGAAGGTGTGACGCAGTACCTGACCGAGGACGCGGTGCGGGCCACGCTCGGCGCACTGCAGGCCGCCCCGACCGGGACCCGGCTGGTGTTCACCTATGTCCGCAAGGACTTCATCGACGGGGTGAACATGTACGGCGCTGCCATCTTGTACAAGCGTTTCCGGCAACGGCAGCAGGTTTGGCGTTTCGGTCTCGATCCCGACGAGGCTGCGGAATTCGTGGAAGAGTACGGGTGGCGGCTCCTCGAGCAGGCGGGCCCTGATTACTTCTTGAGCCACTACATTCGGCCGACGGGCCGCAATCTGGGCGCGTCGCAGCTCGAGTGGTCGGCGTACGCGGAGAAACGGTGACCTGACAACCGCCCCGAGGCGGTGATGGGGCCGAAGCCCGCGCCGTCGCTGCGTTTGGCGAACACCAGGACACCGCGCCCTGCTGGCTGTGAGACTTAACCCATGACCAAGGTCGCCCCTCGTCGGGTGATCGACGTGCTGATGTCGCCGCCGGCGCCGCAGGCGAAGAGCGGTCACATCGCCCTGACGGGACTGCGACTGTTGGCCGGCTTGATGTGGCTGGAGAACGTGGTGTGGAAGGTGCCACCGGACTTCGGCGAGCGAACTCGCGGGGGCCTGTATTTCTGGACCACCCGCGCCGTTGAGTTTCCGGTATGGAAGCCGTACAGCTGGCTACTCGAACACCTGGTGCTGCCCAACTTCACGCTGTTCGGGTGGGGCGTGTTCGTTATCGAGTCTGCTTTGGTTGTGCTGCTGCTGACGGGCACCGCCGTGCGGCTGGCGGCCCTGCTCGGTGTCGCGCAGTCGATCGCGATCGGCCTGTCGGTGGCGGAGGCGCCCAACGAGTGGCCGTGGGCCTACGCGATGATGATCGGCATTCACGCGGTCTTGGTGTTCGCGCCGTCCGCGCAATACGCCGCAGTCGATGCGCTGTGGTCAGGGACCGCCACCACCGCCCGACGGCTACTCGGCGGTTGGGGAATCGCGTTGGGATTGATAGCCCTTGTCGCCCTGTGCGTTTACCTTCGCTACGACCGTCGGGCCAACGTGGGCATATTGGATCTGGAGTTCTCGCTCGGCGACTACAACCTGTGGGGGACACTGCTACTCATCGGGGTTGCCGTGGCCATGCTCGCGGCGGCGATGTTCGGTTGGCGGCTGGCCGCGCTGGTCGCCGGTGGCGTCGCTTTGGCTGGCGCGGCCTCAATCTATGTGCAAGTCGGACGTACCGACGTGTGGCTCGGTGGAACGCCGAGCACTGCAGCGGTTTTCGCCTGCGGCGCGGTCGTGGGGCTAGCGGCGGGGCTCAAGCTGGCACAGTCGAAAGGAGCGTAATGTCGTCATCTCAGAGGTTGAACGAGGTTCTTACGGTAGCGGCGCGGCACGCCGAACAGGTTGACTCCGAGGGTGCCTTTCCAGCCGAAGCGGTCGAGGCGCTAAGGGCCAGTGGCATTCTCGGCCTGGTACTGCCGCGAGAAATCGGCGGCTTGGGCGCAGGCCCAGTCGAGTTCACCGAGTTCGTGGCCGACCTCGCTGCCGCGTGCGGTTCGACGGCCATGATCTACCTCATGCACGTGTCCGCGGCCGTCGCCGTCGCCGCGGCGCCCCCGGCCGGTATGCCGAATCTGTTGGCGGACATGGCCTCCGGACAATCGCTCGGCACGCTGGCGTTCAGCGAGAAGGGATCCCGATCTCATTTCTGGGCACCCGTTTCCGCATCGTCGGCCGAGGGCGATGACGTAACGATCAAGGCCGACAAGAGCTTCGCGACGTCGGCAGGATTCGCCGATGTCTACATCACATCCACTGGTTCCCCCGGCGGCGAGGGCGTCGATGTATATGCGATCCCCGCGGATACGCCTGGCCTCGAACCGTCAGGCACGTTCAGCGGCATGGGCCTGCGCGGAAACGCCTCCGCCCCAATGTCGATCGATGTCTGCATTCCGGCTTCATACCGGGTCGGCGCCGAGGCAAGCGGTTTCGCTCTGATGATGGACACCATCCTGCCGTGGTTCAACCTCGGCAACGCCGCCGTGTCAGTTGGATTGGCCGCTAGCGCCACCACCTCGGCGATCAACCACGTGGGAAACGCCCGGCTCGAGCACCCCGGGTCAAGCCTTGCCGAGCTTCCTACGATCCGCGCCCAGATCGCTCGGATGGGCATCGCGCTCGCCGCACAGAGGGCGTATCTAACCGTGGCCGCCAACAGTGTGAGTTCCCCGAGCGATGCGACGCTGACACATGTACTGGGCGTGAAAGCCTCGGCGAACGACGCTGCGCTTGCCATCACCGAATCGGCCATGCGGGTATGCGGCGGCGCGGCGTTCTCCAAGCAGCTACCCATCGAACGCGTATTCCGCGACGCTCGTGCGGGGTCGGTCATGGCCCCCACCGCCGACGTGCTGTACGACTTCTACGGCAAAGCCGTGACCGGTCTGCCGTTGTTCTAGGAGGGGACATGCCTAAACAGCAGTTGGTCGTCGGGGCGGTCGCATACACACCGAACGTCGTGCCGATCTGGGAGGGGATTCGAAGCTACTTTCAGGAATCCGAAAACCCAGACGGGCAGATGGATTTCGTCTTGTACTCGAACTACGCGCGGCTGGTCGACTCCCTGATTGCCGGCCACATCGACATCGCGTGGAATACCAACCTCGCCTATGTGCGCACCGTCCTGCAGACGGACGGGCACTGCACCGCTCTTGCGCAACGCGACTCCGACGTCGACTTCACCACAGTGTTCGTCGCGCGCGACGGCAGCGGCCTGGCCGGGGCAGCTGATATCGCCGGCAAACGACTTGCGCTGGGTTCGGCCGACTCGGCCCACGCTGCGATCCTGCCGTTGTATTACCTGCGACGGGCCGGCGTGGACGACACAGACCTTCAGATCACCCGCTTCGATAGCGACATCGGCAAGCACGGCGACACCGGCCGCAGCGAGCTCGACGCGGTGGAGGCCGTGCTTGCGGGTGACGCGGAAGTGGCCGCGATCGGCAGCTCGACGTGGGCAGCGATGGGCGCCGAGGAGCTGATGGGGGGTGCGCTGACGGAGGTGTGGCGCACCGATGGCTATTGCCACTGCATGTTCACCGCCCTGGACACCTTGCCCGCAGAGCGATACGACCCCTGGCTGGATCGCTTGCTAGCGATGAGTTGGGACAATCCGGAACACCGAAAGATCCTGGAAATGGAGGGCTTACGACGCTGGGTGCGGCCACACCTGGACGGCTACCAGCCGTTGTTCGAAGCTCTTGAAGAGCAGGGCGTCGATCCGCGATGGTGATCCTCGACCTGATGCGCTTGATGGGCGACCTCGCGCAGGGTGCCACGGGCGAGATCGAGATCCGCTCCCCTGCCGACCGCGACCTCACCGAGCGGTGGTGCGCGCGCAACGGCAACACGGTGGTGCGCGCCGACGTGAACGCCTCCGGCGTCGGAACGCTCGTAATACGCCGCGGGCATGCACCGGATCCCGTCAACGTGCTCGGCGCCGACCGGCTACCCGGCGTGCGGTTGTGGATGTACACCAACTTCCACTGCAACCTTGCCTGCGACTACTGCTGCGTCGCGTCGTCGCCACAGACGCCGCGGCGTGAACTCGGCGCGGATCGCGTCCACCGGCTCGTGGACGAGGCCGCTGCGTGGGGGGTGCGCGAGCTGTTCCTCACGGGCGGCGAGCCGTTCCTGCTGCCCGACATCGGCACGATCATCGCCGACTGTGTAAAGCGGCTGCCCACAACTGTTCTCACCAACGCGATGGTGTTCAAGGGGAGGGCGCGGCGCGCACTCGAAGATCTGCCGCGGGAGCTGCTCGCGCTGCAGATCAGCCTCGACTCGGCAACACCCGAGCTGCATGACCGCCACCGCGGGGCGGGCAGTTGGGCCAAGGCCGTCGACGGCATCCGACTGGCGCTGTCTCTTGGCTTCAGAGTGCGCGTGGCCGCGACGGTGGCTGCCCCCGCGCCGGGAGAGCTTGCGGCGTTCCACGACTTCCTCGACGGCCTTGGCATTCTCCGCGACGATCAACTCGTCCGACCCATCGCGCTGGAAGGCGTTGCGGCCGAAGGGGTGTCGATCTCTCGCGAGTCACTTGTTCCGGAGGTGACGGTCACCGCTGACGGCGTGTACTGGCATCCAGTGGCCGCCACCGACGAACGCGCCCTGGTGACCCGCACCATTGAGCCGTTGACGCCGGCGCTGGACACCGTCGCCCGGCTCTTCGCCGAGCAGTGGGCGCGGTCGGCCGAAGCCGCTGCGGTTTTCCCGTGCGCATAGCGGCCTATTGCTGCACGTTGGCGACGAGCCACCTGTGCACACCGACGAAGGTGCGCCAATGGCCAAGCACGGTTTCGACGAATCTCGTCGAGGTGGCGGTCTTCGGCGGCAACTCTGCGTGCGCGTACAGCGCGGAGTGGCGTAGTAGCCGCTCGCCGACGCCGTCTGCCGCGTAGCCACGTGGTGTGCGCTTGTAGGTCTCACCACCGATCTCGTGGCCAGCCGCCTCAAGCTGGTTCACGATCGTCGCCAATTCGGCGCCCGCGGTGGGGTCGACGACGGCGTCGCGGTAGGTGGCGAGCTGGTATTTGTCGAAGTCGTGTGCGCCGACACCGACGACAACGCCATCGGGCCAGACGCGCAGGAAGAGGGCGGACACCGCCGATTTGCGGTCACCCTCCCAAAACCAGAAGTCGAGGTGATCCTTGTATGGACGCTTGTCGGCACTGAACCGGATGTCGCGGTTGATCCGGAAGATCGAGCCGCCCACCCGCGGCTCGACACGGATGCCGGGCACTAACTTCTTCAACTCGGGTCCTATCACCTCGACGAACGCCGTGGCCGATTCCACGTACGCCGACTCATAGCGCGCACGATTCGCGTCGAACCACGCTTTGTCGTTGTGGGTACGCAGATCGGTCAGGAACGCCACCGTCTCTGCGGGGAACCGGAACGCGCATGTCAGCGTCGGGGACTTGTCTGTCGTGCCGTGTTTCGTCATGACTACTCCCATGCGGTGAGACTGCGTTTCTGATCCGACGAACGAACACCCAGCATTCCGACATATCGGAGGCAAACCCGCCGACAACGCCACCGAACTATTCGCGTGCCGCAGTTAGCCGCTCATGACCTGCCGCAGCGCGGTGGCATCGAACACGAGGCGAATGTTGGCGACCTTCCCGTCCCGCAGCCCGAAGAACTCAGCCGTCCTGATGGTCCCGGCAGGCGAATTGGTGACGCAGTCGTACAACAACGCGGCGGCGTCGTCTGTATAGAACTCCTGGAGCAGATCTACACGAGTGAGCATCTGCGCAAAGCCGGTAAGAGTGGCGATGAATTCGTCGGCGCTCGAGAACGTGTCGATCGGACCTTGAAAATGCAGATCGTCGGCCAAGCAGGAACGCGCCGTGCCCATGTCGCGCTGAGTCCACGCCTCGTGATACTGCCGAATTACATTCGCTGCGCTCATCGCATCCTCCTGGCATTACTTGTGGTGACGGCCGGCCGGGTAATCCAGGATCCGACGCGACGGGCCGCAGTCCACGCTGCCCATCCCAGCGTGGAGACGAAGGACGTGTCCGTGGCCAGCAGCGTCCTGGCGGCCGCCACATCCGCATCCGTTACCTGATGCGGGGCAAGGCTTGTCAATAACGCAAGGCGGGTCGCCGATCTCAGTTCCTCGGGCAGACCGTCGGTGTGTTCGTCGGTCCAGGTGCTGCTGATCGGCATCGGCTCCCCTCGCCATGCGGTGATCGCGCCGCGGACGACAGCGCGGCTTGCCTCGGGAAAATGTTGCGACTCGTGAAGACAGCCGGTTAGTGCAGCCAGCGAGGTCGCCGCCGGGGGCGAAGCCGCGGCCCACATAAGATCGTCCGGAAGTGGGTATGGCGCCAGCCGGGCGGTCGCCAACCCCGGTCGATGTTCCGCACGCACCTTCCTGGCGAATGCGATTCCGGCGGCGCGGCGCATCAGAGATTGGGCGCGGGGACCGCCGGGGAGAAAAGTTTCGTCGAGCAGCACCAGCACCAACCGCGTCACGAAGTGGAAAATCATTGCGGTGCCGATGTATTCGACCGCATCGTCGGGTCCGAACGGCGGGGCAGGACCGCCCGGTGCCGCGGTGCCGCGGGCCCACGCGACGTAGGGTGCGTTCGGATCGGTGTCGGATAGCTCCGTATCGGCCAGAATGGCGGTGGCAGTTTTGCTTTCGCCCGCCGCATACAACATTGTCGTGTGGGCGTCAATACACCACGGGCAGCGCTGGGTCACCGCAACCGCAGCAGCGACCGCTTCTTTGCGCGCGCGAGGCGCCGTTCCGGCGATCAGAATTTCTCGTAGGGTCGCCCACCAGGCGGCCAGCAACTCCTCGTGGGGCGAGAGCATGCTGACCGGCTCAGGCAGCCGGCCGAACTCGTGGCGGGCCTCGGCGTAAACATCGGCGACGACGCCGCGCGCTTCAGTCGGTCCGACAGGATCGATATGGTTGACGTACTTCATGATTCGTTCTCTTCCGTAGTGGCCGCCGCCCTGGCAAGTGCCGCATCGATCGCGGTTCGGGCGCGGCCGCCGGCATGATCGTCGTCCAACAGCAGTCGGGCCCAATTGGCCTCGAGTGCGTAGGCATGCACCTCGAACGCGAGCTGCCTGGCGTCGACATCCAATCGAAGCTGGCCAAGGTGTTGCGCGGCTTCGACTTCCGCCGCAATGGCATCGACCGCTGCGCGCCCGATACCGGCGATTCGGTCGCGGACCGGCCCGGGTTGAGAGTCGACGTCCGCGGATGCCGCCGCGAAGAAGCAGCCTCCGGGAAACACATCGCTTTCCAGATACCCGACCCAGCTGTGCATCAGGGCCCTCAGCCGATCGATACCGGGCGAGGCCGCCATCGCCGGCGCCACGACCGCCCGCTCGAAAACGTCGAGCGCGGCATCCGCGGTGGCCAACTGCAGTTGTTCCTTGGCGCCGAAATGCCGGAATAGACCCGACTTACTCATTCCGAGCCGAGCGGCAAGATCGCCGATCGACAGCCCCGATAGTCCCTTGACCGACGCGGTGTCCATTGCCGTGCGCAGGATCTGCGCCCGCGTCTCGCGGCCGTACTCCGAGCTAGGCATGGTTCGTCATCTCCGCCCCGAAAAGCGTCCACCCGACATGTCCGACACCGAAGCGATCTGCTTTGCCAACAGGATTGGATCGTGCACCGCGACCAGGCACGCGCCAGTCCCGATCCGCAATCGCGTGGTTACCGCTGCGGCCGCAGCCAGTGCGACAAAGGGGTCGTAACAGCGTAGGTACCAGTCGGGAAGCTCCCCGCCGGGCCAGGGAGTCTGCCGGCTGATCGGCACATGGGATGTCTCGGGCACGTACAACCCGGTGAATCCGCGCTCCTCCGCCCATCCGGCGACGGCTTGCGGCGGCGGCGTCTGGTCAGTGATGAACTGCATCAGCGATATGCGCACCGGTCGCCCTCCGTTGAGCACGAACGTTCGTGCTTAACGATATCGGGTCAGCTCCCGGGACTCAACGAATAGATCTGTTTGAATTGACCTGGTGATTGCGTCGTCAACGACTACTTCCGACGATGCAGCACACTGCCTAGACGATGCACGCGGGTTTAGCTGGGCGCAGCGTGGTGGCGCTGAAGATGATCCCCCAATCCCCTAGCGTGACCGGCGGAGACGCCCCCTAGACGGATCCCGCGGACACGGGCCCGCATCCCGTTCCGGGAGTTGGCCGCAACGCGTCAGCATTTCAGCATGTATTCCGAGGAAGAAGCCGC
>Ga0114129_10002944_pt1 | contig 23825 bp, 22 predicted proteins | sample RhiMetdeltSRZDD1_FD_80071 | JGI IMG/M metagenome (GOLD analysis project Ga0114129, IMG submission 80071) | Populus rhizosphere microbial communities from Tennessee, USA - Rhizosphere MetaG P. deltoides SRZDD1 (version 2) (version 2) | ecosystem: Host-associated > Plants > Roots > Rhizosphere >...
CGCCTTCGAACAAGGCGGGCCGATAGGCATCGCCCGTAGCATTAGACCGCCATAAGCCGAGGAATTTCGATTGAAACTCGGCCCAGATTTGCTGCGTGGTCTCCAGCACCCACCGACGATAGGCTTCGCGCTGGCCAGGTCGCTCCTCATGACCGTCCTGGGCGAGATAGTTGAGGAGAAAATTCGCGATCATGGCACCTATATCGAAGCCCATTGGACCCATGAAAGCAAATTCCGGATCGATGACTCGCGTATCCTGCTCCGTGACCATCACAGAGCCCGTATGGAGATCGCCATGAATCAATGCTTCGGGCGAGCTCATAAATTTGAGCTTCAGACGCGAAACGGCGCCCTTCAATGTCGAATCATTACGGAAGTCACTTGCAAGCTCGTCAAGATAAGGCGAGGTCCATCGGTTGTTCGGAGCCGACATGTAAGGTTCGGTAAAGATGAGATCCTCGGTAATCTTGCACAGCGCGATGTTGCCGGCAAAACTCGCGATCAGCGCTTTCTTTCGATCGGCCGTCAGGGCAAGGTCGCTGGTAAGATAGAGCGTGCGAGCCATGAAGGTCGAAATATGGTCGGCAAAACGGTCATAACGTCTGCCCTCGATCATACCGCGTCGCATGATGATGTGAGGCTCGAGGAGCTCCATTACGATCAACGCCATTCTCTGATCGTGGTGATAGACCTTGGGTACCAAGTTGGGCGCAAGTCGGCTTTGCTCCATCAGCGCCAAGTGTTCGTAGTGTGACCTGTTGAGCGGCAAGGGCCAACTTTCACCAACAAGGCGCACGTAGGGAAGTGCCTGCTTGACCGCGATGCCGCCTCCTGGCCCGTGCACCTTGAACACGAGATTCAGGTTGCCATCGCCCACCTCATTGACCGTCCAACTCTTAGGCTCACCTCGCAAGCGCTCTGCAACATGCGGGAGGGAAGCCAAATACGTTTTCAAGCTCACGAGGTCGAGCGGCTTATAGCCCTCAGGCAGCTCTTCTTGCTTCATGGCGGATATTCCATTGCACCTGCGTTCCCTCTCAGTCCCGTGCGCTCTCCCTCATCTTCTGCGCGTAGACATTGATGACGAGGGCGGCGAGGAGGATAAGGCCTCGGATTAGGATTTTGAAGAAGGGATCGATCTGAACGTGGTCGAGACCATTGTTCAAGACGCCGAGCACGAAGAGACCGATGATAGTGTTGCCGATACCACCGCGGCCGCCGAAAAGGGAAGTGCCGCCGACGACCACTGCTGCGATGGCATCAAGTAGATAGGGCGTGAACTCGTTTTGCTGTGCGCTGCCGAAATAGGCGACGCCAAGCATGCCCGCAATCCCGGAGGAGACGGCGCCAATGACCATTACGGTCCCGATGACCAGCTTGACATTCACTCCCGAGAACTCAGCAGCCTCGCGATTGCCTCCGACCATGTACACATAGCGCCCAAAACGTGTGTAGGTGAGCACGAGATGGGCGATTAGAAGCATCAGTGCAGCGACGATGACGATCCAGGAGATGCCAAATATCTGGCCTGAACCCAGGGTCGAGATGATGGGAGGCACAGCATAGGCGATCTGGCCGCGCACCAGCATGGCCGAGATGCCATCGGCAATCTGCATCATGGCTAACGTCATAATGAAGGATGGTATGCCGATGAGTGTGACGCCTGCCGCATTTATGAGACCAAGGCCAAGGCAGGCTAAGAGCGCAAACACGACTGCGGCACTGCCAGACAGCGGCATGTTGGCGATGTTGACGTAGGACTCCTGCAGCGTGAACCAAGCAACGACGATGCCCGTTACGTTGGCGATTGCAGCAACAGATAGGTCGATCTCCGCGCAAAGGATCACAAATGTGAGGCCAACCGCAATCATCGCGGTGATGGAAACCTGATTGAGTATATTGAAGAAATTTGCCGTGGTCAGAAACGAGGGACTGGACAGGCTGAAAAATATGACAAGGAAAAGCAGGGTCGCAAAAGGCGCGATGTTGCGCAGCTGACTCCGAAACCACGGCGTCAGGTTTCTACGGGTTGAAACAGGCGTCTCGGATATCGCCATCGTGCTCGCTTTTTATGACCGCTGCAGGATGATCATGCCCTAAGCTACTTCAAGGAGCCGGTCCTTGCTGACCATTTCATTTGCGAACTCTCTCACGATCTCGCCCTTTTTCATCACCAATACGCGATCCGCGAGCGAAAGGATCGTCTCCGGTTCCGTTGACGCTACGACGATCGCCATTCCCTGGTCTCTAAGGCTGCGCACAATCTTCACCACATCCTCCTTGGCGCCCACGTCCATTCCCCGTGTCGGCTCGGAAAGGATCAACACCTTCGGCGCATGGGTTAGCCACTTCGCCAGTGCGACTTTCTGCTGATTACCACCTGATAAATGTCCGAGAAGCGCATTCACGCCAGAGGTTCTGATGTGGAGACTGCCAATCTGTTGATCGGTGATGTCGCGCTCGATCCGGGGCTTCAGCCACAAATACGAAATGCGCTCCAAGATGCTGATCGTTACATTCTTGTAGAGCGGCTCATGGTGGAAGAGCATTGAGCGTCGGCTCTCGGGCACGAGAGCCATGCCCAACCGCCGCGCGCTGGCAGTCGTGGTGAGTTTCAGGGGTTTGCCCTCAAGCGCCAGCACCCCATGAGGTTTGATCTTGCCGAAGAGAGCGCGGGTGAGTTCCACCACGCCGCAGCCCATGGAGCCATAGATGCCGAGGATCTCCCCTGCTCTAACGTCAAGCGAAACATTTCGAAGCGCCTTCTGCCAGGCAAGGCCCGTGGCCCTCAGAACAATTGGCGCATTGCGCTGGGATTTCAGCTCAAACTCGCCTGTGTATGTCTCGCCAAGCTCCTCATGCCCCTGGCCGATCATGCGATCGATCACCCAAAGCTTGTCGATACCTGCATTCGGACTCGTGACGATTTTTCGGCCATTGCGAAAAATCGTCACCTCGTCCGAGATTCTCAGGATATCGTCCAGGAAATGCGATATGAAAATGAAACTCTTGCCCTTCTCGCGCAGCTTCCGCAGAAGGGCGAACAACCGCTCGACTTCGGGCGGCGACAGGGCCGAGGTCGGCTCGTCGAGAATGATGATCCGGGCCCCGGAAAATAAGACGCGCGCAATTTCGATGAGTTGCTGGAGACCAATCGAGAGTGAGCCGATGCGGGCCCGCGGATCCACCTCTATTCCAAGCCCATTCAGATGGCTGCGGGCCTCCCGCAACATGCGCTTCCAATCGATCAGGCCCCCTCTCGTAGGCTGGTTTCCGAGAAATACGTTCTCGGCCACGGAAAGATCAGGCACAATCGACAGTTCCTGATGCACCATGGCAATGCCGGCATTGAGTGCGTCACGGGAGGAACGGAACCGCGCTTCCTTGCCGTCCATTCGCATCACGCCTTCGAACTCATGATGCAGGCCTGCGATGATTTTCATCAAGGTGCTCTTGCCGGCGCCGTTTTCCCCTACGAGGCCGTGAATCTGACCTGTTCTAAGAGTGAAATCGACGCTCCGAAGAGCATGCACGCCGCCGAATGACTTCGAAACCCCCGCAAGTTCCAGCACTGGCACGTCGGATTGCTCGGGCGCATCCCTATCGCTCGGGCGATCACTTATGGCGCTCATCATCTCGTGGTGGTTGGTCGCGGAGATAGCTAGGAGTTGGGGGAGCCGCCGCCGCATGAGAGCCGGTGGCGGCCTGTTTCATCACTTTAGATCAGGAAGTGATTTTCCATCCAAAGCATGCCTTCGGCATTTGCCTTTGTCACGACGGGTCCATCGGTGACGATGTTCTTGGGAATACCCTCTCCGCCTTTCTCACCGGCAACGGCCGCGACGCCCGCGACAATCGCTCCACCATGAATTCGGCAGGAGGGATTGCGGACGGTGCCCAGCATCCGCCCATCGATGACGGCTTCGATGGCAGGCGGCATCGCGTCAACGCCGCCGATCAGCGTTTCGGTACGATTGTGACGCTTCATCACCTCGGCAGCTGCTAAAGCCATGTCATCGTTGTGAAAGAAAGCACCATTGATCACAGGATATTTCGTAAGAAGTGTCTCCCATATACGTGACACCTTGGATACGTCCCAGTCGGCGGGCTGAGTATCTAGCACCTCGATACCCGGATAGCTCTTGACGACCGACTCAAAGCCTCGGGCTCGCCCCTGAGCGCCTGTGTGGCCGAGGGCGCCCTGTGTCATCACCATCGTGCCTTTGCCGCCCATAGCTGTCACGAGAGCCTGGGTCATCGACGCACCCATGAACTCATTATCGGGAGCGAGGAAGGTGTGAACGTTTATGCTGTCCAGGGGTGCGATGAGGGTATCCATGTCGATTACCGGAATTCCGGCCTCGATCATCTTATTGACAGGCGCCGTTAGCGTGCCGATTCCGAAGGCTTGAATCGCAACGAAATCCCATGTTTGAGATGCCATGTTGTCGATGGCGGCGCGCTGCTTCACGGCATCCAGCTGACCATCGAACCAGGTCACCTCGACGTTAAACAACTTGCCCCAGTGTTCGGCGGCCGACTTACCTTGTGCACACCAGGTGGCCTGCAATCCGGCATTCGAAAACGCAGCTTTGAGCGGCTTCTCTGATCTTCCCGTTGCCATAGCCTGCGCGAGTGCTGGCCCGGCGCCGATACCACTCAGCATTGCAGCCACAGCCGCAGAGCTGCCTGCCATTCTGAAAAAATCTCGTCTGGATTTTGGTGTGTCGAAGATAGGCGCCATCGTTTCCTCCCTTGATGGTTTACTTGTTTTTCATGCTATGGCCGCCCACTAAATACCTGATTATGTATTGCGGGCGATTATGAGTAGTGGCGTCAAGCTATGACACGCCTGTATATCGGTCAAGGAAAACGGCACTGATGTCAATCCACCACACCGTCGAATGATTGGTTTTACTGGGAGTGGAAAGCAGGACTGGTCGAACTATACTTAGAAATCGAACCCAAAGAAGTATTCATCAAAATGTCAAACGAGCTAGAACTTTTCAGCGCACGAGTTTGTCCCTATGCACATCGAACTCGGCTCATTCTTAAAGAGAAGCAGATTGAGTTTAAGTACACGGAGGTGGATCTCCAGCATAAGTCTGCCCGCTTTCTTGCCCACTCCCCGTATGGAAAGGTGCCGGCACTCGTTCACAATGGCGAGACAATCTACGAAAGTGCAATCATCAATGAGTATCTGGAGGGGGTTTTTGCCGAGCCTCGGCTCATGCCACCCGCGCCCCTACTGCAAGCGAAGGTCCGTATCTGGATCGACTATTGCGATGACTACTTCATCACTGATCACTACGCCCTTCTCAGAAACCAGCAACCGGATCAACACAAGCCGCTGCTGCAGAAGGCCGAACAGAATCTCCGCTTTATCGAACAAGAGGGTTTGAGAAAGCTCAGCGCGGATGGACCCTATTGGCTGGGGTCTGAGCCAAGCCTAGTCGACTATGCCTGGTTCCCATTTTTCGAACGGTTTCCGGCTTGGATACATTACCGCGGACTTCGAGTTCCCTCTGACTGCCATCGACTGAGGCAATGGATTGAAATCATGTCCCGCCGTGACTCGGTGAGAGAACTGGCCAACCCTGCTGATTATTACATCGAGCGCTACTTGAACTATGCGAAGGCCGTATATAATGGGGCGACAGCCAATCCGACACCGGCTGCTTCATAGATAGATTAGCATTTCGCTCGCGGAAGAGCGGCGGTCGTTCGTTTGTCGAACGCCTGCAGTTGCGTCACGTCGTAATGAATGGTGATCTTCAGCCCGGGCTTGGCCGAGAAGTCGCGGGGGCAGCGAACCATGATCTCGGGCCCCCCGCCATCTCCCAGCGTCGCCACCAGGATAACCTCCGGTCCCAAGCTTTCGGTGGCGACGGTGACGACGTCGACCGGAACCGTGAGGGAATCGAGCGCACGCAGGTGAAAGTCCTCGGGCCTCAGTCCCAGGATGACGGGCTCGCCAGAACGCGCCACAAAACTCTTTTGCAAGAGCGGCGGCAGTTGAAGTGACACTGCGCCGATGATCGCCCTGGCGCTTCCACCAGCCGCTCCATCGAGCCGCCCCTCAACCAGATTCATCGGCGGACTGGCCAGGAAACCTGCGACAAAGATGTTGGATGGATTTCGGTAAACCTCCATCGGCGCACCGACCTGGACGATATCACCATCCTTCATGATGCAGATTCGCTCCCCCATGGTCATGGCCTCAACCTGATCATGGGTGACGTGAACGATGGTCGTGCCGAGCTTGCGATGGAGTTTGATTAGCTCTGTCCGCATCGAGGTTCTGAGCTTGGCATCGAGATTCGACAGGGGCTCATCCAGGAGAAACGCCTTGGGCTCGCGCACCAAGGCTCGCCCCAGGGCCACTCGCTGCCGTTGGCCGCCCGAAAGCTGCGCGGGCTTGCGCGCCAATAGCTCGCCAATGCCGAGCATCGAGGCGATCACTGCGATGCGTCGCTCGATCTCGGCGCGTGCGACACCGCGCAGCCTCAGGCCGAAGGACAGATTATCGGCGACGGTCATGTGCGGATAAAGCGCGTAGTTCTGGAAGACGATGGCAATGTTGCGGTCGGCTGGATCGACGTCGTTCACTCGGTGGCTGCCGATGTAGATATCACCCCCGCTCACCGTTTCGAGCCCCGCGATCATGCGCAGCGTCGTGGATTTGCCGCAGCCAGAGGGACCCAGCAGGATCATGAATTCCCCGTCTTTGATCTCGAGGGAAATACCCCGAACCGCGCTAACGCCGTTCGGGTAGATCTTGCTGACCGTGTCGAGCGTGATCGATGCCATGTTCAGCTCAAGGAGCGCATGTAGCGGTGAAGATAGGCCGTGAGCAGGAGGATGAAGCAGAGCAGGATTGCCGACATGGCGGAAGCTTCGCCGATATTGAGGCTCACGAAAGCGGTCCGGTAGATGAAGTAGCTGACGAAATCGGTAGCGACGCCCGGTCCGCCGCGCGTCATGATGTAGACGAGGTCGTAAGTTTTGACCGCGAAGATCAGCCGGATCAGCAGCGTTACGATGATCACCGGCCACATGAGCGGCAGCGTGATGTGCCAGAAAGACTGAAGAGGACTAGCGCCGTCGACCCGCGCCGCCTCGTAAGGCTCGCGTGGCAGAGCCGACAGGCCTGCCAGCAGCAGCACGATCATGAAGGAAACCTGGTGCCAGATATCGACGAGGATGATTGTCCAGATGGCGACCTTGGTGCTGCCCAGCCAGTTGACCGGCTGCAATCCCGGAACACTCAGCAAATAGTTGACGATGCCGAGAGTTGGATGAAGGAACATTCGCCAGATCAGCCCGACGATGACCGGATTCATGAGCAGTGGACACAACAGAATTCCGTAATAGACGGGCTTGAATCGCTCCACACTGTTCAGCATCAGCGCGATCAGGAAACCGATGGCGAATTCAATGAGAACCACGGCCAGGACGAAGAAGGCGGTGAGCCCCATGCTGTGCCGAAACTCGGGATCCGCGAGCGCGATTCCGAAATTGGCGAACCCTGTGAAATTGTCGAAATTGGGCGCAAGCAGCGTATAATCGTGAACGCTCGTGAACAACGCCCACAGCACGGGAAACAAGATGACGAGAAACAGAGTGGCGAGACTAGGCGCGGCCATGAGCCAGCCGAAGCGGCGGTCAGCCGCTTCAATCATCATTGGCTGGCTCATGGTTCCGTTCCGATGCTACTTGATCTTGCCGTCCTTCTTGGCGAGTTCAAGCATCTCCTTGTCGACTGTGGCCAGCGCATCGGCAGGCTTTTTCTCGCCGGCAACGGCAAGGCTCAGTTCGCGTCCCAGCACCTCCACCAGCTGCGGCGTATAGGTGAAGACAGGGAAATTATGGCTGGTCAGAAGCATCTGCTTCAGCGCCTGGGCATGGGGATATTTGGCGTTGACCTCCGGATCGTCGAATACGTCGGTGCGCGTCGGCGAGCCTCCCTGCAGTGCACGTTTCTTGGCAGTGTCCTTTGACTCCACCCATTTTATGAAAGTCCAGGCCGCATCGGGATTGGGGCTCGACTTCGGGATTGCCCAACCCCAGGCGCCATTCAGGCTGCCGCCTTGCTCAGCCGTCGGACCAGGAACGGGCATGATCTCTACCTTGCCGACGACGGCCGATTTCGACGGATCGTCCACGGCGGCGCGGAAGAAATTGTAAGTGATATAGCTGTAGGCCTTGCCCTGAGCCATGACGTTGAACGCTTCGTCGAACGAGAAGCTCGCCGAACCCACGGGGCCATATTTGGTGACATTCGTGGCATATTGCTCGACGGCCTTGATTCCGGGCTCCGTGTTCAGCGTCGGGTTCCAATTGCTGTCGTGATAATCCCCGCCATTGGCGAAGAGATAATTCGACCATTCCATGGCGATGGGATCGGGTCTCAGACCCTGGTTCACCACACCGTGCATACCGTCCTTGGTGAAGAACTCCACCTGTTGGAGATATTCGTCCCACGTCTTGGGCGGAGCCAGATCCGTACCGAACTTGGCTTTGTAATCGGCCTTGTTCTTTTCGTCCTCGAGCAGATCCTTCCGATAAAGAAGCCCCATTGCATAGTTGTAGAAAGGTAGCATGTAGGTCACGCCGTCAACCCGGCCCACGAGATCCATGAGCTTTGGGATGTAGACCGAAGTGTCGACGTTATCGGCCTTGATGCGGTCATCGAGCGGCTGCAGCCAGCCGGCCTTGGTGAACTCGCCGACCCAGTAGAAGTCGACGACGATCGCCGAGTAGCTGCCCTTGGGTGCGACCAGCTGCGGCACGAGCTTGGTGTGCATCTCGGCGTAATTGACCACTTCGAGATTGACGTCGATGCCTGTCGCTTTCGTAAACTCCGGCAGAAGCGTTTTGATGTACTCCGTATCCGGTACCGTCTCCATGAGAATGTTGACAGTTTCGGCATAGGCCGAGCCAGACAGAGCCGTGGCAAAAGCTGCTCCGATCAACCATCGTCTGAGCATTTGCAAACCTCCCGTTTCAGCCCTTGTTGATGCATAGCGGTCACTTGAGGGCTCCAAGTGACAGCCCCTTGATCAAATGTCTGCGCAGAAAAGGCAAAAGAATGAACACCGGAACGAGCGAGACCACCGTGGCTGCGGCAAGGGGGGCGATCTCGACGCCGGCATGGGTTTCGAGCCCTGCAAGACCTACCGGCAGGGTCTGAGTATTGGGGCCGGAGAGCACGAGGGCAAAGAGAAATTCGTTCCAGCTCAAGATGAAGCCGAGAAGCCCTGCCGCCAATATGCCAGGCGCCGCCACCGGAACCGCGATATAGCGGAAGGCTTGCCAGCGGCTGGCCCCGTCGACACGGGCAGCTTCCTCAAGTCTGGCCACGTCTCCCTCGAAAAAGGAAACAAGAATCCAAGAAAGAAAGGGCAATGCAATGGTTAGATGCGAAATGATAAGCGAAAGTCGGCTCTGCATCAGGCCCGCCATCAGAAACATTGCAAATAGCGGCAGCACCAAGATGATGGGCGGAAGCATTTGGCTCGCCAGCACACCGAGCCTTAGGCTCGTGCCGCCTGTGTTGAAACGCGCAAAGGCATAGGCGATGCAGGTAGCCAGGGGTAGCGATAATGCCGTCGCGGCAAAGGCGATTATAAAACTGTTGGTAAACCAGGTGACGAATGGATAGCGCGAGAAGATATCGACGTAGTTCATGACTCCCAGCGTGCCCACTTGCGGCGGAATCTTGTAAGCCGTGAGCCGGTCGGTGAAGCTCACGCGCAGAATCCAAAGGAGCGGCATGAGAATGACGAGAGAGAACAGGATCAAGATTGCGTGAGGCACGATGGACGCCATGTAGCGCTTCATATCGGTCAATCCATCCTGACACCACCAGTGACGTTAAGCGCCTCGCCGGTTATGAAACGAGCAAGGTCGGACACCAGAAACAAAACGGCGCTCGCTACGTCTTCCGGTTCCTCGAGCCGTCCAAGCGGCGTCTGTGAGATATAGTCGGTTATGACCGCATGCGGACTCATGCTTCTGAGCTGCGATTCCCAGCCGACTTCGCGTTCCTGCATCGAGGTGCGAACAAAACCCGGACAGACGCAATTCACCCGAATTCCCTTGTGGGCGACCTCCCGCGCGAGTGCCTGCGTGAAGCCCACGACCGCGAACTTGCTGGCCGAGTAGTGCGCAAGCCATGGAGCACCGGTCTTCCCGGCAAGAGAAGCCGTGTTCACGATAGTCCCTACTGTGCCGGACTTCTGAAAATGCCTGATAGCCGCCTGGTTTGTCAGGAAGACTCCTCGCGCATTGACATCAAAATTGTAGTCCCATTCCTCGTCCGTAAGGTCGGCTACGAGGTTCATCGAAGAAACACCGGCATTTGCACATAGGACTTCGAATCCCCCCAAGACAGCTTCGATCGCGGCAAAACATCTCTCCACGCTGCTCCGGCTGCGGACATCGATCGGGAAGAAATGCGCATTCCCGATGGAAGCAGCGGCCTTGGCGGCTGCGCTTTCGTCAAAATCGGCGATCGCTACTCTGGCTCCTTCGGCCGCCAATGCTGCGGCGATGGCGCGCCCGATCCCATTTGCCCCTCCGGTGACGACGGCACGTTTATTCTCGAGGCCGGGGAGCATCAACAGTCCTTCTTATAGTGCGGGGGTAGCGATGTTATTCACAAACGATCGAAGACATCAATATCGCTCTCAGAAGGCTTCAGGATCTCGCTGGCTCGTTCCATTTCTCTCCGCAGCCGATATCCCGGCGTGGTTTCATCGAGCGAGACGTCATCAAAGGTTATAAAGTCTCCGGCCTGGATTTCGCGATTGATCTTGGCTCTGGCCGCCAGGCCTATCGGAAGGGCGTTCATCCGCAGGCTGCGTTTGGCCGGGATAAGCTTTCCGAAAACGGTATACCCCCCTTCGCCATCCAGGATATCGCCGCGACGAAGGAGATGTTTGGCAACAGCAACCACATCGCCACGCCAGCAACGGGGCGAGCCAGTTGCCTGTTGGTTGAGAGCCGTCTGAAGAACGGAAATCGAAAGTTCAAGGCCGATAAGATGGAAAGGCCGGTACATTGCTGCATAGCGGCCCGTGTCATCGATATTCATTCCATATTGGCTGAAGCAAGCCGCGGCATAGTCATTTGGCGCCCTTATGACCACATAGACGCCCCAACGTAAGTCGCGCGCTACCGGCTGTCCGTTCCGCTGCAGCGACGAAACGACCTCAACCATTCCGTCTCGTTTCAGCAGCCCTCCCGCGGCCCGGGACTTGAGGACCTGCGGGAGTTCATCCGCCCCGCAAGGTGGGAATGCCAAGCCATTCTCAGGCACATCGAGATCGCAGGCATTGGCAACCGCTGCCATTTCGAGAGCAGATTTTGTTCCATCAAGAAAGGAGTTGAACATGCGGGCATTCATCCCCGCCTCGCGGGCCTGCTCTTCCGTCAGTCCGTAATGGGACCAAACCTGATCTGGCGTCACCCAGTGATAGTCGGGCAGGTATTTGGTCCCCTTACCGGCAGCAGCGACCTCGAAGCCAGTTGCACGGGCCCAATCGACAAGCTCCGCAATGAGCGCCGGTTGATCTCCATAGGCCATGGAGTAGACCACCCCTTTTTCACGAGCTTTCCTTGCAAGGAGAGGACCCGCCAGAGCATCGGCCTCCACATTGACCATGACGATGGGTTTGCTGGCATCGATGGCTGCGAGCGCATGGGCAATCCCCGCATGAGGGTCCCCAGTTGCCTCGATCACAACATCCACGTCCTCGGTAGAGCACCCGCTGATCGGGTCATTCGTGAATTGTGTTCGCGCAAGGCGGGTCGGATCCCACTGGACGCTGAGGCAAGCCGCCCGTGCGCGCTCAACGTCAAGATCAGCTATGACCCGAACCTCGAGCCCGGGAATGGTGGGGATCTGGGAAAGGAACATCGAGCCGAACTTTCCAGCCCCGATAAGAGCAACGCGCACGGGCATCCCAGCCTTTGCGCGGGCAGCGAGTTGAGCGGTAAGGTTCACTCTGTTGGTTCCCCCCGACTATAGGAACTTCCCTGCTTCAGGATGGTGATCTCTTCATGTCCAGGCCATGTCAAGACCAGGCGCTTCCGACGTCGTTGAGAGATCGTGAGGAACAAACGTCATCCTGTGTGAACTCGCTTCCCCAAAACTACTATGCCTTGTATAGTCCTGACGGGAGAGGACAATGCGTGAATTTTTGACACTGCTTGTGTTGGGATTTGCTGCGACAATGGCAGCCGCGGGAGATGTGTTGTTTGACGCCGTCGCGGCCGGAGATAAGGCTGCCGTGGAACAGGCTCTCACCAGCGGGTCTAATGTTGATAACCGCGCTCGCGATGGAGCCACCCCACTGATCAATGCAGCTCTTGGCAACGACCTTGCGATTTCCGAACTACTGCTGGTCAAGGGCGCTGATGTCATGGCACGCAACTCGGGAGGATTTACGCCACTTCACGCGGCAGCCTTTTCCGGCAGCCTTCCAATTGCCAAGCTGTTGTTGGAGAAGGGCGCAGTTCTTGAGGATGCGGCCAATAAATCGGGTGTCACACCGATGATGATAGCGGTGGAGGAAAACCATGTTGAATTGTTGGAATTCTTGATCACCAAAGGCGCAGATGTCAACCGCGGGGAAGCTCACGGCTACAAGCCAATGACACGCGCCTTCTGGAAAGGTAATAAAGAGGCAATGCAGCTGTTAAGGCGCCATGGCGCAACGTGCCAGGACGCAACCGGCCTAAGCGAGGCAGAGGTTGCTAGCTGCACGCAGATGATTCAATGACTAAGGAGGAGCGTTATGTCGAGGCGAAGTAAAAATCTTTTAGCAGCAGTAGGGTTTGCCCTTGCGGGTACCGCAGGCGCGGTATCGGCTTCCGCCGACGACTCCGTGAACACCGGCTACTTCGGTGGTGTGGCGATCATGGGTTATGATCCAGTCGCTTATTTCACTGAGAACCAGGCGGTAAAAGGTTCAGAGAAGTTCTCGTATGACTGGCTCGGTACACCATGGCATTTTGCCAACAACCAACATCGCGAGATGTTCATGAATGAGCCGGTGAAATATGCTCCGCAATACGGAGGTTATTGTGCCGGTGAGGTGGTCGGCGGATCGACAACAGTCAACGTGGATCCAGAAGCCTTCAAAATCATCGATGGCAAGCTATATCTGATCTATGACAAGGGAAACGCAGAGAAGTTTGCCAGTGACGCGGATGAACTTGTGCCGAAGGCAGATTCAAACTGGCCCAAAGCCGTAGCCGAATTGAATCGCGATCCCTATCATTGAGATAAAGCCAAGATAGGCAGTCCTACTTTACAATCGAGAAATAGAATACCATGCGGGCATTGACATATGTGTAGGGCAGGCTGCTAGCAGCGTTAGTGCGCTTGTAGATAGGACCGCAGTCTGGCCGTCCAAACAGGTTCTCACTTCTATCGCATAAGAGATCACCATCGACATAAACTGTCCCGGTAAGCAGTTGCCTTACCGAGCGGAAGGCGGCATTGCCGAGACGATCAATTTGCATGATTGCTGGTGAGCCGGGCTCGATTTGACCCTGCAACGTGTGACCCATGACCAGCAACGCAATCTCCTCGCCCGTTAGCCGGTCATGCTCATTTGCGGTGAAGTTAAATGGCCATTCGGGAAGACCGGCTAGTCGCAGAGCATCGATAAGAAGGGCCAAGTCCTCGGCCTTACGGAAATGAGCATTGCTGATACGCCACACAGCCAAAGAGTCAGCTACCATTGCATCAGGGCCGCCGCGCAGCCCTGCAGTGATTGCCGCTTTCGCATCCGACAAACGGCCTCCACGAGCATAGGCAGCGGCAAGTGCAATCTGAAAATCGCCTGCATTCGGTGCATCGTCACGGGTACGTTCAAGAACCTCAATGGCTTTCGCCGTGTCTCCTCGAAGGAGATAAACAAGGCCTGCGATCTCCCGATCGATGGGTGAAAGATTGGGATCGAGCCTCAGCGCCGTCTCAACTGCAGTAGCTGCCTCGGCATGATTACCGGCAAACAACTGGACATACGCAAGAGCTATATGCGCAGCAGCATCACCTGGGCCAAGTGCTACCGCTTTTTGTGCAGAGGCGATAGCTTCCTCATAACGTCGATCGACGACCTGCATGATCCCGAGAATGGCGTATGGGGATGAAAGGTCTGGATCAAGTTCCAACGCACGACTTGCTTTTTCATACGCTCTCTTTCGTGCGGGGGCACTTTGGAGTACATCGTTAAGGGAAATACGCCAAACATATACAGTGGTGCGTGCATCACCTGCGTAAGCTTCGGCGAACGTGGGGTCGATCTCGACTGCTTTGTCGTAAAGTGCAAGAGCCTCGCCCATTCGCGTACGCTGGCTCGTGCGGGCTGCCTGCTCGGCACGCAGATAATAGTCATAGGCCTCAAGATTAGCCGTGGGGGGACGTGCCACTCGCTGGCTTACGGCCGCCGAAGGCTCTATCCCAAGAGCCTTTATGATTTCCCGACTTATCTCGTCCTGGACGTCAAATATTGCCGACTCCGCCCGATCGAAGCGGTTTGCCCACAAGCTAACATTGGTTTTTATGTCCACAAGCTGGGCATTGAGGCGAATTTGATCGCCGGTCCGTCTGACACTGCCTTCAACCGCATAACGTACCCCGAGATCGCGTCCTACATCGGCCAAGATGATGGGTTTTCCCTTGTAGGAGAATACAGAGTTCCGAGCGATGACATCGATCCCGGACAGTTTTGCAAGATCGGTAATCAGGTCCTCGGTTATGCCATCTGCAAAATAGTCCTGTTGCGGATCACCGCTAAGGTTTGCGAAGGGCAATACGGCAATCGATGCCCTTTGTTGTACTCGTGGCGCTGAAAATCTTTCCCAACCAATACCGACTGCCACGAGGATAGCTAGCAGCCCAACGACGCCGCTGAAGACCAATGAGCGAATTAAGTGGCGCGATGAACTAACTATTCTGCCAGCCTTGCTTGGATCAAGGAGAACCCGATAAACGCGGATTGGGTCAGCGATGTTCTTAAGTCGTTGCTCTCCCAGAGCAGCAAAGCCTACATCGGTCTTGTGTCGGGCCTGGTCGAAGGCCATGCCGGAAATACAGATCCCTCCCGGCTCTGCCAGAGCTTCGAGCCGTGCCGCGATATTGACTCCATCCCCATAGATGTCGTCTCCCTCAACGATGATGTCCCCGAGATTTACGCCGATGCGAAACCGGATCTGCTTCGCTTCCGGAACATCCTGATCGAAATGAGCCATTGTTCGCTGGATTGCCGCAGCACACTGGACTGCATCCACAACACTCGCGAACTCGACGAGTGCGCCGTCACCCATGAGCTTGATGATGCGCCCGTGATACTCTTGTATGGCGGGGTCAACCACTTCCCGGCGGCAAGTCTTCAACCCCGCGAGCGTGCCTACCTCATTTTCTCCCATGAGACGGCTGTAGCCAACCACATCGGCAGCAAGTATCGCGGTAAGTCTTCGCTCCATGCCCCTGCTCAGCGAACCGGCCGGTCACTACTGGAGGAGGATACCGTCATAATTGAACAATGACACTGCCTTTGAGTTGATCAATGCCGATACAGACGCGCAAGATGCCTGGATGAGCCGCTGGCAGCCTTGTCAGCGTGACGAAGCCTCACGGGACTACATACACTTAGGTGGCTTTCGTTTCAACGAATACTATAAATGTGCTACCCTGTCTCATTGCGCATGCACATGTAGCGGCGCTCAGCCAAGGCGGCGGCGAAGGAACACAAACCCTAATCAATTTGGTCAAGGATCGGGTCCTCGACAAGGATGTGGGTCACAGCAAGTCAGCCCCGACGCGCCGCCTCGATCGCCGCGATGTCGATTTTCTTCATGCCCATCATCGCATCGAAGGCGCGTTTTGCTTCATTGCCGCCAGCCGCAATCGCTTGCATCAAGACCCGTGGCGTGATCTGCCAGGAGACTCCCCATTTGTCTTTGCACCAGCCGCACTCACTCTCCTGACCACCATTGCTCACGATCGCGTTCCAGTAGCGGTCGGTCTCTTGCTGATCCTCAGTCGCGATCTGGAACGAATAGGCCTCGTTATGTTTGAACGTGGGACCGCCGTTGAGACCGATACAGGACACGCCGGCGACGGTGAATTCCACCATCAGCACATCGCCCGTCTTGCCGGCAGGATAGTCGCTGGGCGCACGGTATACGGCACCCACAGCGCTGTTGGGAAAGGTCTTGGCGTAAAAGCGGGCCGCGGCTTCGGCGTCCTTGTCGTACCATAGGCAAATCGTGTTCTTGGCCATTGCTGGTCCTTTCCATGATTTAGGGGAATATTCCGTCGGGTCTGTTTTTGGCCCAATCCGCTCTCAGGGGTTTGTCTCTTTGCGACCCTATTTTGACTACGCCGAACAGTCGCGGGGACTAGATCGATAAAAGCGCATGCGCTGCAGAAAGTTCCCGAAGGTTCGTTTCATGCTCATGTTCATGTAGCTCTCAGTAGGGTGCAACCAAACGCCGACCGACGGTAGATGTTGCATGCACAATTGTTCTTCGCACGCAAGCTGTAGATCAAGTGCGAGGCTCCGTTGCACCGGCGCAACTTTTGCCGGAATAGTGAATCTGCCTCTCGCGTGTTATATTTGTGTGAGAGGCGGCTTCTAAAACTGTGCTGCTTCTAATTTCTTAAGAGGGAGAGAACGGCAATGCCAAAGGAAGCGATTTACTCTGCGTTACTGAGCGGAATTTTGGCTGTTATTGTATGTCAAATCTTCTTTTGGGTTTTCAAGCCCTGGTTAAATCGAGTGTCTAACTTACCCGATCGGGGTCGTGGGGTCCCTGGCTACATCACAGGATTTATTGAAAGCTTCGCGTTTGGCGCCGCCTTTCCTGTTGCTCCGAGCGACTTAGGAATCGCTGGATTAGCGTGGCTAGCTCTCAAGCTAATTCCCGATTGGCAAATAGGACCGTCAATTGCAGATCCTATGGCCCGCGAACAGCACTCATATTATAGTTTCAAAGGGCTGGTAATGGGACTTACAAATTTGGTTCTTGCTGCAGGTATTGGCTATGTGGTCTTTACATTTTCCGTTGGAAGGCTGCGCTAAGGCTCGTTGAATTCACGGTGAGGCCGAAGTGAAAGCCTACGAGTTCAGTCGTACGGAGTTTGTTTCATCACTAGGGTCTGACACGCGTCCAGATACTGACTTCTGGCGCTCACGCGCAGCACTGCCCACACCGCACTCTAAGACGAGCGAGAGCCGTAGCTCTAGCTGGCCTGCGCCTTAATTGTGCCTCAAGATTCGCGCTTACCAGATGGAGTAAGGTGAGTTGCGTACCCATGTCCGGAGTTTCGAGACAGCTGGCACCTAATCAGCTGGCACTTATAGTGCTTGCTATCATGAGTTCACCGGTATTTGCTCAAGCGGAGCAACTGCAGAGGAATCGACAAGGCCAGCCGGATAATTTTCCAAGTGAAATTTCACAAATCGTCCAGGAATGGACCGAACGGTGTTCTAAGAAAGAGATAGCTAGAGATTCAGATGCCCATCAGTGCTGGTATGCTGCAGCTGCAGCATTAACTCGTTACGCTGACGTGGCTAAAGAGCCTCTTCGTAAGCAGGTCGAGGAACAACAAACGGTTTGGCTGGAAAGATCTGCGCAGGTGGAGATAGATCAGCTCAGCCTTAAACAGGACGCACCACCTATCCTCGTGCCAATCCCCAATAATCTTTCAGTTTCGGCGCCGCAGAGTTTGACATCAAAGGTGCCGCCCACCCCAGCCTCCCCAACCCCCATTTCTGCAGAGAAATCACGGAAGACAGCTATATCACCTCCATCCTCTAAGATATCAAAAACAATAAAACCCGATGATTCTGCAAAAGTGGCGAAAAAGGACTTACGACAAAACAAGGCGTTAAGAGTCATTGCCAATAAGAAACTCGGGGCAAGTGCAGCAGCAGAACGGCTCGGCTCATCACAGCAAATGCGTCGCCAGAAAGTCGTGAAAACCCTCAGACCGACAAGCCACGCCCCAGGAGACGCTTGTACCAATCTAAAGTGTTGGTTCGCGAAGCGGCAAGAAGTTGAATAGTACGAGCCCAAGCAACGCAATACGGATTATCATTCGAGTGAGAGCAGCTTAAGGCTGGGCGGATTTTCCGTCGATGGTTGGACAGGTTACTCGCCTGAACCAAAACGGCTCACCCGTTGAACAACAAGCCTGTGTGCTAATTAAGTGAGTCTCTGATTAAGCTCACCGCCATATTCGGCTGATTTTTGAGCCCTCAAGCGTCAAATTATACATCAAGCCCTTCCCATCAAAAATGAAACCAATTACGGGGCTGGTTATTCTGTTAGTGTCGATCGATCCGCCAATGCCAATTGTTACGACTGCCACCGATCCATCGACGCCAACCTTCCACCCATCCGTATCGCGAAAGCGGGCAAGGGCATCGTCAGTCATGAACAAGATGATGACAGACCGTGCCTGAGCACCGAGCTGAAAGCCAAACGACGCTGATACAGTATTGTAGTAGCCGACTGTTTTGCCGCGAATACGTAACGCGCCCTCTCCGTACTCTCCGCCTATCCCCACTCCTGCCTTAATTACAGTTGGAAAAACAAGAACTCCAGCGGCTTCCCTGACAAGCCGGCGAGAGCCCTCAACGTGCCGGTAAAATCTGCCAAGCGTCGCATTTGTATCGGCGTCAATCGCACCTGCCGAAGCTGCTTTAGCTCTTGGAACGGAAGCTGTGGCAGAGGCAAACAATGATAGGCATACCAGAAGCAGTGCTCGCCTTTGCGCATCCATATGCAATACTCTTTTCTCGTTTGTGTTTGCCAACGCCGTCATTGAGTGATGTCGCTACTTACCAGTCAAGAACCAACATCGAAAGCAGCAGCGTACCGATGCCGCGTCGACAGGAGCGCCCAAAAGAAACTGCAGCATAACGTCAGGCAAACAATTCATTTGGGATTGTCAATTGTGCCGCTCATCGTATCATGATTCCGCGCGGTTGGTCGCGCAGGGAGGAAAATAGGCAATGGCAAGGAGCACCAAGAAAAGCCGCAGTAGCCGCAGTCGTGACCGGAGGCTGGTCGCGGGCCGACAGAAACATGAAGTCCGCTATGCAGCCAAGAAAGCAAGTGCCAAAGGCAAAACGGTAAAGAAGGCGGTCAAACGGGTGGGTCACAGCCGCAAGAAAATCGAGGCGGTGCTTAAGACAGTAAAGAAAGCCGTCAAGCGAGTGGCGCAGAGCCCCAAAAAGGTCGTGCAGGCGCTGACTTCAACCCCAGCTACCGCTTCCGCCGCAACCGAATCGGCCCCATCGGAGACTAAACCGACAGTTAGAGCGCCTGACTAATACAGCAGTCCTCGAACGACCGCGTGTCGCAACGTATCGCGCCTGCCAGATGACGGACGCGCACGAGTAGCCTGGGCTCCACCCATTGCAGTCTGCCTATTTTGGGCAACTGAATGGCCGTTGGCGCCCCCTAGGAGCGATCCTCGACTTTTTGCAAGGCAAACCTCGTAGCTATATCAAACATTTGTCGCAAGCAGCCTAACACACGTACAACACATGCCCTACACGAAATGGGCTACCGACCGAGTGGCCGAACCGCCGAGGCAGTAAAGTCATTTTGAATTGACTGCCTTATCTGTACGCAACAGCCTTTCGCCTTCACCAAGGAGGTAACAAATGGCAAAGGCTATTTATACTTCTATGACAAGACGAGACGTGTTCGCAGGGCTGGCTGTGACCGCCGCAGCGACCGCAATATTGGCTGGTGCAGATAATGCGAATGCGCAGGAGAAAAGTCTGTACGAGCGGCTGGGGGGCGTCTTCGCCATCGCGGCCGTAGTGGATCACTTTAGTGACGCCGTCGTGAAGAACCCTGTCGTCGGCCAAGAGTCCAAGAACCCACAGCTGCGGGAGTGGCACACCAAGAACCTGGAAAGGCTGCCCGGTCTCAAGTTCATGCGGACGCTTTGGGTTTGCGACGTTTCCGGTGGACCCTTCAAGTTCCAGGCCACCAAGCCCGGCGCGACGCCACTCGGTCTGGAGGAAGCCCATCGAGCCCTTCGCATCTCTCCCGCGGAATTTGATGAGGTCGCAGCGGAACTCGGACGGTCGCTGGACCACTTTAAAGTTCCTCAGCGTGAGAAGGACGAAGTCCTGGCAGCATTCGCCGCCCACAAGGACGAGGTCACCGCAGGTCACGCCCAATGAGCGAGGCAGAGCATCCTGCACTCTTTGGACTCGTCAGCCCGGTCCCTTTGGCAGTGATATGCCTCGGGCCACATGGAGCCGATCCTAAAGTGGCCGCGCAAGGTTGCGAGAAAAACTCAAGAAGTAGGTCAGCTATTTGGTTACTATTAGGAGCAGCGTAAGTAAGCTCTGGTCGCGCGCGACGGAGCTTTGTCAGAGTGATCCTTGGTAATCACGCGAGGCCTTGCCTAGTTGCAAGCTTCGAGTTGCAAATCCTTGCATTTTGCTGCCTTCTCCTGTGCCTTCGCGAGCGCCCAATCCATGGCGAGCTTTTTTGCCTGGGCCATCTGCTCTAGGGTCATTTTCGTAGAAACAGCATCGCGATCTTTGGCGGCAGCCAATTCGCCAGCCGCAGTCGCAAGGCTCAGCCACTTGTACGCCTGGACATGGTCCTGCGGTACACCCCGGCCTTTCTCATACATGACGCCAAGATTCTTCTGGGCAACCACAACTCCCTGTTCGGCCGCGAGCCCATACCATTTCACTGCCTGCCAGTCGTTCTGCGGCACGCCCCTGCCTTCGTCGTAAATCAGCGCGAGGGTGACCTGGGCCGTGGCATCACCTTGTTGGGCGGCCCGTCGGTACCACTTCATCGCTCTACTATGATGCCGGGGCACACCCAAGCCCTGGTCGTACATGAGCGCGAGTTTCAGCTGAGCAGGCGCATGGCCGCGCCCGGCCGCATAGCGGTACCATTTCAAAGCTTTGGTAACATCCCGTGGCACACCCTGGGCTTCGGCGTACATGGCCGCGAGATTGTACTGAGCGATGGCATTGTCCTGTTCAGCCAATTGCTTCCACAATTGCAGTGCGGTCGCATAATCGCCGCGTTTGTGGGCAGCCAAACCGTCCTCGAATTGTCCCGCAGTCAGTGGCTCAACGACCAGACACGAGGCCAAAACAAACGCCGTCACCCAAGATTTGTGTCTCATGGAGCAAGCTCCCCAAACCGAATACGCCGCCCTTCCCCACTAAAATCCAAGGATCGAGCCTGGATTCGGCTAGGAAATAAACCTAGCATGAAGACGTTTATCTTCACCAGCAGTCAAATAAGTCCTTCGATTGAACTTCGACAAACGAGCGAAGGGCGGCATGGCCGTTTCTGTACTGAACAAGAAGGCGAATTACCATTTTGGATCTGCGAGCCAGTTTCCGAATGGAGTTCATTTGATCGAAGTATCGCATCTCGCAATGGTTCGGCGCATTACCCCATTACAGTGCGCTGCCGCCAATTTGGTTCAATACTTGAGGAGTTTGGGATACCTTATTACTTGAAGATTGACATCGAAGCAAATGACTTCCTCTGTGTCCAGGAGCCCAGATCGGTTACCTAGATTAATCTCGGTTGAAGCTGGCAGTGTACAGATAGTAAGTCTGATGGCGCAGCGTGGTTTCAAGCGCTTCAAGGCGATAAGTCAGTTTAATTTTATACCGATCGAGTTGCCTCCCTCAGCCGAACAGCGCCTATATGAACGCGTCCAATGGATGTTTAGCAGCCATCCGCTAATTCGTGCTTTTCGACAATTCGGTGGGCGTAGCTGGCTCCATAAACGCTTTCGTAGACACGGCAATTGGACGTTTCCTCACGGCTCATCAGGTCCTTTTGGTGACGCATTACCAGGACGCTGGCTATCTCATGATGAAGTAATTTCTACCCTTTCAGCACATGCTAGAGCAGAAAATATCAAGTCCTTTTTGGAATGCACAAGGATACTCTTTTTGGGTGGATGTTCACGGCCGCATCGACTGAGCAATTCAAAGTCGAGTCACCTGCCGATGTGGAGCTTGGCGTGTTTTTCTCCGTTGTAAAGCCCCTCATGCTCGCCGGTGTGCGCCCCGCCTGAATCTGTTACGGTCATTTAGTAAGGTCAAGGATGAATGCTAAGCTCGCCAAGCTCCCGGCCAGGTGATTTGGTCAGACCAGCTCCGGTCAATTTTCTTGGGTTGCGTGCATGTTTCGCTTCCTGACGACATCCGGGTATGAGTCCACAGCAGAGGCTTTTGTCCAGCCTTTACCCGGTTCAGACGTGCCGCGCTGCGAGGTGACGACCTATGATGCCGTGCTGAAGTCAAACCATACGGTCAAGGCCGTGCATGTCTTTACCGATCTGGAACGGCTGAGCGACAGCGAACTGGTGGCGGCAGCCACGCTTTATCGCGCCCTTCGCGAGGTCAGCATCCCTTGCCTCAACGATCCCGCCAGAGTCATGGTCCGCTACCAGCTGCTCTGCAGCCTATTCGAGGAGGGAATAAACTCTTTCGCCGCCTATCGTGCGGACGGGCAGCCAAAACCCGCGCGGTTCCCAGTTTTTGTTCGCAATGAGTCCGACCATAATGGGCCGATGTCCGCTCTCCTAAAGGATCAGGAAGAGCTTGATGACTATCTCAAGCGACTAGTTGACGGTGGTCGGCCGCTGCGCGGTCTCCTCGTCATCGAATATGCGGCCGAGCCTGAGCAGAGTGGCATTTGGCGTAGGTACGAAACACACCGGATCGGCAAGAACAACTCGGTTTGGCACCAGTATCTGTCCGACAACTGGGTAAATAAGAATTATGGGCAGCACCTCACGAGCGACGCGTTGCAGCTGGAGGAGCGGGCTGCGATGATTGCCAATAAGGTGCCAGACAACGTGCGCCGCGCCTTTGACATCGCTGGCGTGGAATGGGGCCGGGCCGATCACGCAACATTTCGGGGACGAGATGTCGTTTACGAGATCAACACCGCTCCACATGCGTGGGTGACGGAGCCCTACGGCAACAAAATCCGAAGCGAGTCCAAACGCATCGGCTTAGATAGAATGTATGCGCTCCTGCGCGAAATAGACTGGGGCGACGGGACCGCTGTCCGCTACCGACAGGGGAGGCCATGGCGAAGGTTTGCAGAAAGCCAGCGCATCCGACGTTTGTTAGTTCCTATTTGGCGGAGAGTTCCAGAAAACCAGCTGCGCCGCCTGATCAAGCGCATTGTGTCTTGATCCTTGGCAGCGCAATCGAAACCCCAAATTCTCGTATTAACTCATAAGTAGTTATTGATTTAATTGGCGCCCCCTAGGTGCGTATTAGGTCTTTGGACGTAACAAACACTCGTAGTAGTTCAATCACTTAGTATAGCAGCTGAAGATGCTGTACAACAAATGTACTACACCAAGACTTGTCGCTAGCCCTCCCCACCATCCTAAACGGGGGTCCCCTAAATCGCGTTTTGCCCCCTGCCCTCCCCTGTATCCGCGTTTCAAAAAACCGCTAAAGCCTATAATTGTTGTTGTTGGTACGGGACTTCAGCGTTGTGCGTGTTTAGAATACGCTACGCTCCAAACTGCAGGCCGTGTGTTGAACATGTCGCATATCGATCGCTCTGGTTGACGTCCATGAAGCAGTTGCCCGAACTTGCCTCAATAGTTTTTCTCCTTCTTGTAGTTCCTATCGTCAGCGCATCAGAGGCCGTAAATTTTCATTCAGCAAGCACGCCACCCACGCCATTCCAGCTCAAACAGGCGGCTGCGCAAGGGAAAACGCTGACGCCGGCGCCAGGCACGCCACTTCAAGGAACACTGTGGA
>Ga0114129_10002945_pt1 | contig 23811 bp, 25 predicted proteins | sample RhiMetdeltSRZDD1_FD_80071 | JGI IMG/M metagenome (GOLD analysis project Ga0114129, IMG submission 80071) | Populus rhizosphere microbial communities from Tennessee, USA - Rhizosphere MetaG P. deltoides SRZDD1 (version 2) (version 2) | ecosystem: Host-associated > Plants > Roots > Rhizosphere >...
TACAACACCAGCCAGAGCTGGTACGTGAGCAGCGGATGAATGGTGAGGGCGAGCAGGCCCACCCCCACGTACCAGGCGAGGCCGTGCAACGGCTCCAGGCCGTACTCCCCCACCGCCTTGGACACGACGGCGAAAACGGCCAGCGGCACGAAGCGGATGATCCAGCCGAGGATCAGCTCCGACGCGCGCTGCAGCAGGGCGAAGCTGCGCTCGAGGCTCTCCGTCCCTTCGCCCGCGTCCTTCAGACGGCGCAGCGCGAGGCCCAGCATCAGCGACATCGCGACCAGCGGGAGAACGGAGTTGTCCGCGAACGGCTGCACCAGGCTCGTCGGCACGAAGCCGGAGACCACCTTGATCGGATCGATGGGCTCGACCTTCCTCACCGCCTTGGCGTCCACCGCCACCGCCACCGTCGACAGGTGCCGGCCGGGCTGAAGCATGTTCGACAGCGCCAGGCCGATGAGCAAGGCAATGGTGGCGTTGACGGTGGCGATCACCACCATGCGCAGGCCGCTGCGGCCCTTGACCTGCGCGGTGAGGATCGCATTGACGATCGCCAGCATCAGCAGCGGCGTGGCCGCCACCTTGATGGCCTGGATCACCAGCTTGCCGATCTCCCCGAGGGTCTCGAAGACTCTCGGGGAGACGTCCTCGCGGAGGAACGCGCCCACCACCGCGCCCAGGGCGAGCGCGAGCAGGATCTGCGTCGTGAGCGTGAGCGACAGCCGCCGGGGTTCGGGCATGAGTGGCGACCTCCGTCAGGGCGCGGCGACAGTCACGACGTACGTGCCACCGGCGGCGGTGTCGAGATCGTAGGTGTAGGTCCGACGGGGCGACGTCTTCGTGACGGCCGCCCCGGCCGCGATCTGCGGCGGGCCGGCGTCGACGGTATGGAAGTACGGATTGGCGTTCTCCCCTTCGGCCGGCCGCGCCGCCGCCCCGGAGATCTTCAGCGGCCAGTAGCTGCGCAGGCGCAAGAGGCCGCCCGCCTTCGAGCGCACGGTGGCCTTCGTGAGGGCCCCACCCTTCCACGCCGCGTCGACTTCGAAGGCGCCGCGCGCGCACAGGCCGGTGGCCTCCCCCGTCCCCCACTCGGACGGCACCGCCGGCAACAGGTGCAACGCGCCCCCGTGGCTCTGCACCAGCATCTCCGCGACGCCGGCGGTGTAGCCGAAGTTGCCGTCGATCTGGAACGGCGGGTGCGCGTCGAGGAGGTTCGGATAGAGTCCGCCGCCGCCCATCACCACGTCGGTGGTGTCGACGAGGGTGAACAGGTTCGAAACGATCCGATGCGCGTGATCGCCGTCCAGAAGACGCGCCCAGAAGTTGATCTTCCAGCCCATCGACCAGCCGGTCGCGGCGTCGCCGCGCAGCTCGAGGGTGCGGCGCGCGGCCTCGAACAGCTCGGGCGAGCCAAAGGCGGTGATCTGGTTGCCGGGATGCAGGCCGTAGAGATGCGAGACGTGGCGGTGATCGGGCTCGGGCTCGTCGAAGTCCTCGCGCCACTCCTGCACGCCGCCGCGTTTGCCGATGCGGTACGGCGCCAGGCGCGCGAGCTTGTCCTGCAGCTCCTTTCGCAGCGGCTCGTCACGGCCGAGGAGCGCGCTGGCCTCGATCACCCGCGCGAACGTCTCGCGCACGATCGCGTGGTCCATGGTACCGCCCATGCTCACCGCGGCCGTCTGGCCGTCGGCGGCGCGGAACCGGTTCTCCGGCGAGGTGCTCACCGGCGTGATCAGCGTGCCGTCGCCGGCGTCGATCAGCCAGTCGGCCAGGAACTCCGCCGCGCCCTTCATCAAGGGGTAACCTTCCTTCTCCAGGAACGCGCGGTCGGCGGTGAACAGGTAGTGCTCCCACAAATGGCTCGTGAGCCAGCCGGCCGCCATCGGCCAGTAGGCGGCGCGGGCGGTGCCGTCGACGGGATAGCTGTCGCGCCACAGCGTGATGTTGTGATGCGCCACCCAGCCGCGGCGCGCGTACATGTCGCGGGCGGTGGCCGCGCCGTTCACCGCCGTCTCGCGCAGCATGGTGAAGAGCGGCTCGTGCAGCTCGGAGAGATTCGTCGGCTCCGCCGGCCAGTAGTTCATCTCGGTGTTGATGTTCACGGTGTAGGCGGAGGCCCACGGCGGGATCACCTTGTCGTTCCAGATCCCTTGCAGGTTCATCGGCTGACCGCCGGGGCGCGAGCCGGAGATCATCAAGTAGCGGCCGAACTGGAAGAGCAGGGCGGCCAGGCCCGGGTCTCCGCCGTCGCGATACGCGGCCACGCGCGGCGCGGTGGCGAGCGCTTCCTTTGCGCGGTTCGGGGCCAGCTTCAGCGTCACCCGATCGAACAGCTTCCGGTAGTCGCCCACATGGCGCGCGCGCAGGTGCGCGAAGGGCTTGGCCATGGCCGCCAGCAGATCGGCCTTCGCGCGGACCTTTGGATCGACGCCCTCGCGGCTCGGGCTCTTGTCGAAACCGTTGTAGCTCGTGCCCGCGCTGAAGACGATCACCGCTTCCGTGGCCCCGGCCACGCGCAACGAAGAACCGTCGACGGCAACGGTGCCGCCTTCCGTGCGCACCTCGACCCTGCTCTCGAAGAACGTGCCGCGCCCGTCGACCGCCTCGCCGTAGAGCGCCTGCTGCGCCCCGGGCCGGCGTTTCCCCTGCTCGTCGAAGTGGTACGGATACTTCCACTGCTGGTCCGACTCCTCGATCTGCTCCAGCGTGCGGCGCAGCACGAAACCCGGCACCTGGCCGCGCATGACGATCGTGCGCCCGTCGACCGTCGTGACCGCCGTCGGATGCACGGACGACTGGGAGACCTTGAAGGCCACCGCGCCCGGCTTGCCGGCGCGGACGCGCATCACGATCACCTGGTCGGGAAAGCTCGCGAACACCTCGCGCGTGAACGTCACGCCGCCCTGTTGGTAGCGAACACCCGCCACCGCCTCGCGCAGGTCGAGCCAGCGCTTGTACCCGCTCGTTTCGCCGCGCGCCTCGAAGTCCACGTGCAGGTCGCCGAGCGGCTGGTACGACTGCTGCACGCGCCCCAGCCAGTTCTTGGTGACGTAGGCGTCGGCGTCGGCGTACTTTTCCGCGCGCAGCAGGCCGACCACGTGACCTTCATCCTTGGTCACGCGCACCGTGCGCAGGTCCGCCGGCGGCTCGCCGGAGACGAGCGTCGCCTCGTTGAGCTGCAGGTGCTCCCGCGTGGCATCGCCGTCGACACCACCGTGGACCATGGCGCCCAGGCGGCCGTTTCCGATGGGCAGTGCCTCTTCCCAGCGGCGCGCAGGGCCTTCGTACCAGAGAGTCAGGTCTCGAGGGGCGACGGCAGACGTCTGGGCGGCGAGGAAAACGGCGATGGGGAATAGGAGCACAGGGGATTCTACCGGCCTTCAGTCCCTACGAAAGCGCCAGCGAGCCGATCCAGAAGAGGTCGGCGGTGGCTCGGTCGTAGTCATGGACGCGCTCCAGCCGGCCCGCGTCGTCGATGCGAAAGACGGTCCAGCGTCGCGGGATGGAGCCCAGGGTCGTGTGGTTGGCCACGATGAGGAAACGGCCGGTCGGATCGATCGTGAACGTGCGCGGCTCGACGCCGCCCGTCTCGAAGTGGCCGCGCGCCTCGGGCCGCCCCGTCTGCGGGTCGACCTGGAAGAGCGCAAGGTTGTTCTCGCCGCCGGCGAAGGCACCGCTCGCGTCGGCGGCGTTCGCGCGGTTCGTCACATATAGCCAGCGCCCGTTGGGATGGAAGCGGATGGCGCCGGCGCGCTGCGAGGGCCGCACGCTCGCGGGAGCGGCCAGGGTGTCCAAAACGAAGCGCGGCATCGGCGCGAGGACGCCGCCGGCGTAGTCGAAGACGGCCAGGCGATTGCCGCGCTCGACCGCCACGTAGACGCGGCCGTGCGCATACTCGAGGTGGCGCGGCCCCAGGCCCGGCCCGAGGGCGACGCGGCCCGTTCGCGTCAACACGCCGCGCTCGTATCGAAAGGCCGTCAGCGCGCCGGGCTTCTCGGCCGCGGTCGACGTGGCGTCGGCACCAAGGGCACAGGCGACGAGGCCGCCGCCTTCGGGATCGAGCTTCGCGTGGTGGGCGAAGAAGCCGGTGTCCATGTCCTCCGCCTGAGGGACAGGCGCGCCCAGGGAGCCGTCGCCCTGCAGCGCGAGCACGGACAGGCGATGCGTGGTGGGATGCGCCAGCATGAGATGCCGGCCTTCCCGATCGGCGCACAGATGGATGACGCGGCCGTCGGCGGGCACGACGGGATCGCCGAGCGGCCTCGGCTCACCGGTGCGCGGATCGATCGCCAGGGCGACCACGAGGTGCCGGGTGTCGCGGTCCGACGCCGATATATAGAGGATGCGGCCCCGGGCGTCGACGGCGGCATATTGGACGATCTCCGGCAGCGTGGCCGACGACGACAATGAGAGCGCGCCCGTCTCCAGGTCGAGGGCGAAGGCGTGAAGGACGCGGCCTTCGCTCGCGTAGACGACGACGCGGGGACTCATGCGCGCGGCCGGACCTTCAGAACCGGAAGGCCAGCGTCAAGGCGGCACCCTGCCGCCGCGGGGCGAGGCCGATCTGGATCCGCGACGACGGAATCGTCTGCCAGTCCTCCCGCGTGAAGAGCGTCCCCACTGCCGCGCCGGAGGCGGCGCCAACGCCGGCGAAGATCGCCGCGATCTCACCCATCGATCGACACGCCGGCAGCTCCGGGTCCGGGGGACAGTGCGAGACGCCGAGGCCGAGGACAGCGAACCACGCGGCCCCCATCACGAGCCCCCGCACCGTCTGGCGGCGTCGCTGCACGGCCTCCAGCCGGACGATCGATTCGCGGGGTACCCGCGTGGGCCCGAGGTCACCGATGTCGATCACGAGCGCGGACGCGTCGGCGGAGACGAGCCGGCCGTTCATCGGCCCCACATCCGCCACCTGGAGGCGCACCGGCGTCCCGGGGGCCAGTGCCGCCAGCAGAGTGAAAACGATCCCGCCCGCTCCCAACATGGAAAAGACATCGTACACTGCTCATCTGTCGATGCCGACCCTCCGGGCCCAGGGAGCCGTTCCCCGCGACGCCGGTCCGACCCTCCACGAAGTGTCGGTCGTACCCGACTCCCCGCGGGCTGTCGTCGGCATCCTCCACGGCTACGCGGATCACGCCGTCCGCTACGCCCACGTGATGGACGCCTGGGCGGACCTGGGGATCGCGTCGATCGCCCTCGACATGCGCGGCCACGGCCACGCCGACGGCCCGCGCGGCTATTGCGGCCGCTTCGAGGAGTACCTCTCGGATGCAGCGGCGCTGGCGAGCCTCGTCGCCGAGCGCGTGCCCGAGGCGCCGGGGTTCCTCTACGGCCACAGCTTCGGCGGCCTCGTCGCCGCCCACAGCATCCTCGAGTCTGCCCGCGCGTGGAAAGGTGTGCTGCTGAGCGGCCCCTATTTCGGGCGCGGGTTCCACATCCCGGCGCCCAAGCGGATCGCGGCGCAGGTGGCCTCGCGTCTCGTGCCGCGCCTGTCCTTGCCCGCGGGCATCCGCGGCGAGCACGTCAGCCACGATCCCGTCATGGCTCACCGCTACGACACCGACCCCCTCGTCTTCAAGAACGGCAACGTGCGCTGGTTCACGGAGTCCGGCCGCGCCCAGGCCGAGGCGCTGGCCCGTGCCGGGTCGTTCAAGCTGCCGCTGTACGTCGTTTACGGCGCCGAGGATCCCCTGTCGCGGGTGGCCTCGGGCAAGGCGTTCTTCGACGCCGCCGGCAGCGCGGACAAGACGTTCGACGAGCGGGTGGGCCTGCGCCACGAGGTCGTGAACGAGATCGAGTGGAAGGCGGTGGTGGCGACGATGGCGGAGTGGATCCTCCGCCACGCCGGCGCCTCGCGCTGATCCCGCTCGTACACACGGTTCCTCGTTCGAACCCGGAGGTGTCGTCGTGACGGCAAGACAGCTCTTTCCAGCTCTCGTCCCCGGCCTCATCGCCCTGAGCCTCCTCCCTGCGGGTGCGGCAACCGACGCCAACGTCGTGGCCGAGCAGGTGAAGCCGATCCCGCGCTCGGGCTCGCCGAACGACCCGCCCATCCTCCTCGTCTACGTCGTCGATCAGGATGCGGTGCCCCTGGAGGGAGCCCAGATCGAGCTCATCGGCCTGTCGAAAGCCAACGCCCGAGCAAAGACCGGCAAGGACGGGACGGCCCTGCTCAAGATGCAAGGGGATGCCCGCCTCACCGTCCGCGCGTCACTCGCGGACTACGTGCCCTCCGAGGCGCGCGGGGTGGTGGTGGCGCGCAACGGGCTGACGTCGGTGGCGCTGGCGCTGGCGGCGGAGCCGACACCATGAACCACAAAGACTGGGTGCAGCAGTTCAGGGCAGCCGCCCTGCTTTCGTCCGAGGACCCGCGCCGCTCGAGCGCGGCGCTGATTGCGCTCGCGAACGAATCCAACCAGCCGCGCGAGTCGTCCATCAGCGAGTGGCACGAGCACCAGGCCCTGGGCACCGCCGGCATGGTCCTGGAAGAGGCCGGCCACATGGCGGAGGCGCTCACCATCTACCAGCGAACCCTCGAGCTGAGCCTCACCCAGGCCCGCTACTGGACGCGGGCGACCGCCGACGTCCTGGGGGCGATGGCGCTCATCCACTTTCGCGAGGGACGCGACGCCGAAGGCACGGCCGCCGCGCGGGAGGCGCTCGTGTTCCTGGGGCGTGCACCCCATGGGAGCACCGTGCTCGCGCGCGTCGTACAGGAGCTCGCCAAACGCGAGCGTGTCGCCGTCAAGGAAACGCCGTAGCGTGGAAGCCGTAGGCATGCGAGCCCATCTGTTGGCGGCGGCGGTGGTGATTGGAATGCCGACGGCATGAAAGCGTGGAGCTGCTACGGTCTCGCCGGCCTGTTGGCGCTCCTATGCGTGGCCATCACACCCGAGTGCCTGCGCAATGCCCGGCGTATCTGGCGGCTCGACGATGAGGGCCTGCGGATCGCCGCCGAGATCACCCGTATCGAAGAAGAGTCGGTGATGACCGACTCCGACTCGTCGGATCGCGCGCGTTACGGGACCTACAAGATCGTCGAGTACGCGATGGTGCGCTACGTCGTCGACGGCAAGGAATACTCCGCGCGCCATGGGCTGCCCGAACCCATCCGGCGCCACAAGGTCGGCGGGACGCTCGCGATCATGGTCCTGCCGGACGACCCGGAGCACAGCTTCGCGACCCATGCGATCACCGGCGACTGGATCATGTCGTTCATGATTCCCGTGATCCTGCTCGGGGGAGCCGCCACCTTTGCCGGCGTCGGCACGCTGCTCAGGAAGACCTCGGAAGCGAAAGGCGGACGGTGAGCGCCATGTACTACCTCTTGCTTTACGACTACGGCGAGAACGCCGTGGAGCGCCGCGCTCCTCATCGGGACGCGCACCTGGCCCTCGCCCGCGAGTGGCTGGAGCGCGGCCAGCTCCTCATGGGCGGGGCGTTCGCCGACCCCGTGGACGGCGCCGCCCTGCTGTTTCGCGTCGCCGACGCGTCGATCGTCGAGGCCTTCGCGAAGAGCGACCCGTACGTCACGTCGGGCCTGGTCACACGCTGGCGCGTCCGCCCGTGGACCGTCGTGGTGGGAGGCGCGTGATGGTCACGAACACGACCAACGCCGTCCACTACGTATGGGGCGAGGTCTGTGAGGGCTGGCGGCTCCTCGACCGGCCCGATCTCAGCGTGATCCAGGAGCGCATCCCGCCGGGCCGCGGCGAGGTGACCCACTATCACGAGCGGGCGCGGCAGCTGTTCTTCGTCCTCCAGGGCGGGCTCGAGATCGAGACCGGCGCCGCGGGCGATGTCTCGCGTCTGAATGCCGGCGACGCGTTCGAGGTCGCGCCGCGGCAAACGCACCGCGTGTGGAACCGCGGCCCGTACGACGCGGTCTTCCTGGTCATCTCCGCGCCCACGACGCAGGGTGATCGGGTGAACCTGTGACTCCCAGGCGCCTCGACGGCAAGGACGCCACCACCGAGGTCGTCGTCGACGTGCTCGACGACATGTACATGTGGCGTGCCGCCAGGGCTGGCGTCACGCTCTTCGGCACGCGAGTAGGGCGCGTTCTGCTGACGACGGAGCGGTTCCTGTTTCTCTCGACGGGGAGCGGCCTGGCAACACAATTGCCGTGGGGTGCCTTTCGCACCTACGCACCGATCTCCGCCGGCCAGACGCGGACGGATCAGCTCGACCTGGGCGCGCTCCAGAACAAGGGAAGCCTGAATATCCGCCTGGATCGGATCACCGCCGCCCGCGTCGAGCGTCGCTGGGATCTGTCGCACTACCTCGTCGTCGAGATCTCGGCCGCCCACGACGCGCCACCGGTCTGCTCCTTCATGACGCGATACGGGTTCAATCCCGGCACCCTCGCCGCGTTCGTCGACACCCTGGAGTGGGCGCGGACGCGCGGGAAACCAACCTAGAGCCGCAAGACCCATCGCAGCACGGTCATCGCTTGGGCCCTCACCTCGGCGCCAGGAGCATCGCCGCCGACACGGCGGTGAGCCCCAGCACCACCCACTCGAACGCCCGCTGCGGGATCCGCGCGAAGAGGGCCCGGCCGGAGAACGCGCCGGCGATGACGGCCGGGACCAGCACGGCATCGAACGCGAGCGAGCGCGCCCCGATGAGGCCGTGGAACGCGTACACCGGCAGCTTGCTGAAGTTGATGACGAGGAAGAACCAGGCGCCGGTGCCGATCAGCTCCTCCTTCGACAGCCGCTTGGCGAGCAGGTACAGGTTCATGATCGGCCCGGCCGCGTTGGCGATAGTCGTGGCGAAACCGGCGCTGACACCGTACGCGGTGACGGCCGAGGCCGAATCGGGCGGCGGGGCCGGTGCGCGCCGGCGGACGACGTGCAGCACAATCATGGCCAGTACGATGACGCCGACGAGACGGCGCAGCACGGGCTCCGGTCCGGCCAACGCGAGAGCACCCGCGATCATGCCGACGGCCACCCACGGCGCCAGTGACACCAGGCGCGTGGTCTGCGCGTGCCGGCGGTAGTACGCCACCGCGAACACGTCGGCCGCGCACAGCAGCGGGAGGAGCCAGCCCGCCGACTGCCGCGCGTCACCCACGGTCAAGGCCATGAGCGGCACCACGAAGATGCCGAGGCCGGGCACGCCGGTCTTGGCGACACCGACGCAGAAGGCGCAGACCGCGCCGAGCACCCATTGCCAGGGAAGGAGAGAAGGGAACGCCATTCTTGGACCACAGAAAATAGCACGGCCGCCGTGAGAGCAAGCGTCCATGCCCGTGTGTCCGACGAATCGACGCGTGTACGAGGTCCGGACAGACGACGTCTCACTCGCTGCTGAAAACACGGCGGTCACGTCGTCGACGCAACGGTATCGTTCTTGCTGCCCGACCGCGCAGGAGGCCGCCATGATCCACGGCAAGACACTCGCGCTCGTCGCCGCCGTCGCTGGGCTCGCGGGCTGCGGTGAGGATCCGCTCTCGACGGGCGCATCGCCGATCCTGTACGAGCCGATGCGACTGGACTCGGCGCCCGTCTGTACCGAGAGCTCACACCGTGGAACCTTCAGGCTCCAGCTCAGCCCCGTGCTGGCCGTCGATGACGCCGGTCGTGCCGTCGCCGCCTGGCGGCAGTGCGACGGCCACGGCCTTCGCGTCGCCGCCGCGTGGTTCGACGGGAAGAGGTGGAGCCGTCCCACCACGCTCGGACGCACGCCCGCCATAGCGCCGGTCGCGGCCCTCAGCCGCGCCGCCGGCATGATCTTCTGGCGCGAGACGCCCGATGGGCAGGATCCGACCGCCGCGTACTACAGCCTGCTCGACGAGCGCCGCGGCTGGAGTGAAACACGGAGGTTCGAGCCCAGCGACGACATCGTGGTCATGACCGCGCTCGACGGTGGGCGCACCCTCGTGTGGTCGGGCGGCCGGCCGCGGTCGACACTGCGCGCAAGCCGCTTCCGGCCCGAGCGCGGATGGACACCGGCGCAGGCTCCCCGTCATCACGACGACTACCTGACCTATTCGCACGTCGTGGGCGACGCGGCCGGGAACGCCCTCGCCGTCTTCGTGGGTCCGGATCCAGGAGGCACGTCGGACGTGCAGCGGCCATGGGTGGTTCGCTTCGACGCGCAGACGGGCTGGGACTCCCCACGCCCCCTCGATACCGCTCCGCGCGCCAGGGCCGTCGACCCCACGCCCGCTCTCAACGAAGAGGGCGAAGGATATGTCGCCTGGGAGGATGGCTACCAAGCGATCCAGGTCGCGCGCTACACACGCGGCCGTGGGTGGACGCCGCCGATGCGGCTGGACACCGGCGTGTCGCCGCGATTCTCCCATCCCGACGTCATCGATCTGTCCGCCGACGCCCGCGGCGGCGCGCACCTTCTCTGGGAGCAGGCCGGAGAGCTCGAGATCCTCGCCACCCGCCTCGCCGAGGGAGGACAAGAAGGCACGTCGGTCGTGCTCGGGCAAGGACACTCCGCTCGCGTGATCGCGCGGCCCGACGGGGCGGCGCTGGCCGCCTGGCAGGGCTACGACACCGGGCGCGAGCCGTCTTCGATCCACGTACGCCGCTACGTCGTCGGCCGCGGATGGACCAGCCCGGAGACGTTCACCGGTGCCGGTGGCCGGATCCGCGAATTCGAATCGAGGTCGGTACAGATGGGGGTCGACGGTCAGGGGCAGGCCTTCCTGCTCTGGGTGGAGGACAACGCCGGGCGCGACGAAGTCTGGGTTCGGCGCTTCCGTTAGGGAATCGCCGCCACGCGGAACGTGGCGCGATAGTCCTCGGGGGCGATCCGCCGGGTGGAGACCGGATACGGAAGGACACGCACGACCGTGAGCTTGCGGCCGGCCAGGGTCGTGCTCTCCGTTTCCTTCACCTCCCGCTCGGGCACCTCGTTGCTCCCCGCCTTCAGCGCGAGCTTCAACTTCACCTCGCCGGCCCAGATGCACTGGGCGTCCGACGGACAACGGGAGTCTTCAGTGACGCCGACGAACGTCACCTCGAAACTGCCGTCGCGGGCGGCGCCGGAGGCGCCCGGCGCCAGGGTGAACTCCTCCCCGACGTCGAACGTCTCCGGCTTCGTCGGCGACGACGAGCCGCACGCGGCCGGCCCCGCCGCCAGCAGCAGCAGCGCGAGACCGGCCGAGCGCGTCATGGCGCCGCGAAGATACTGACCTCGGTGACGCTGTTCCACATGTTCAGTGTATTGCCGTGGCCGAGATAACGCACGAACCGCGCGCTCTGGTCGGTGAAGTCGAACGTCTGCTCGTTGGTGGTGGTCCCGCTGCTCAGCCCGCCGGTGACGACGTTGGTCCACACGCCGTTGCCGCTCGACACCTGCAGGTCGAAACGGGCCTGGCGCGCGTTGCCCTGGTAGAAGCCGACGCGAACGTGGCCGACCGTGCGCGTGGTGCCGAGGTCGTACTGGATCCAGGCCCCCTCACCGCAGCCGGACCAGCGCGTGGCCAGGTTGTTGTCGACGGTGTTGGCGGGGACGTTCCCGTCGTTGGTGCTGGCGGTGACGGCGGAGCCCGCCGGTGTGACCTCGACGTAGCCGCCGGCGGGCGTCGCCGTGGGTGTCGGGGTCGGACCCGGCGAGGTGGGCGTGGGGGTCGGCGTCGCGGTGGGACGCGGCGTCGGCGTCGCTCCAGTGCAGGAAGCCGGGACGTTGAAGCCGTTCGTCGGGGTGGTGCTGCTCGAGCCGCCGCTCACGGCGTTGGTGCCGAGACCGAACGCGGCGAACGCCGTCCACAGCCGGCACACGTCCTCGCCGCCATGGTTGTCGGCGGCGGCCTGGATGATGCCGTCGCGCACTTGCGTGAACGTCGGCGAGCAGGCGGTGTTCTTCAAGCCTTAGTTGACGTACAGCATCATGCGCTGGTTCCCGGCGCTGCCCATGGCGTTGTAGAGGTTCGGATCGAAGCCCCAGTGATCGATGAGCGCCCAGTAGGCCTCCCACGCCGCCTGCGCCCAGACCGAGCCGACGCCGTGCGGGATCGCCATCCCATTGATGCTGGCATACGTCCAGGTGTTGATGGCGGGGTCGGTGCTGTAGCGCTGCGTGCGGATGCCGCGGCCGTTCGTGGGCTGGCCGAGAGAATAGGTGCCCATGCCCCGGCCGTCCGTGCCGCGGTCGCCGACCTCGGTGGTGTAGGCGAGCGCCCACCAGTCGGAGAGGCCTTCACCCGGCTGCTGCCGGTTGCCCAGGCAGCTGACGTTCGACGGTCCGCCGACGAGGCGGTTCGAGATCCCATGGCCGTACTCATGAATGACGATGCCGTTGTCCACGTCGCCGTCGCGGTCGGGCGTGGGCGCCGTCCAGACGTACATCTGCATCCGCGGGCGCGAGCCGTCGGGCGGCGTCGAGAAGTTGGCGTTGCTGGTGCCGCTGCCGTCCTGGGCCTCCGCGCGCACGGAGTCGTTGCCGAGGCCGCCCCGCCCGTAGTTGTTCGTCTGGAAGCTGCCCGCCGCCTCGTCGAACCCGTACATGTACTGGACGTCGTGGATGATGTTGTTCATGTAGAACAGGTTCGTCACCGCCGCCGGCCGGTAGGCGCTGGGCGCCGAGCTCAAGGCGATCGGGAAATCGAAGTTGAGCGACGAGCCGCCGCTCGGGCTCGAGCCGCTGTCGGGGGCGTTGTCCGCGTTGGTGTCCGTGTAGGCGTGGACGTTGTTGCCCTGGGTGGTCGTGAACTCCGCGCCGGAGGCGCCGTTGGTGTCGTGCCATCCGAACGGCGACGCCGTCGCGTTGCGCGGGTTCACCGCGAGCGTACGCCCGTCGGAGGGTGGGAGCGGGCTCACGAAGCTCGGGCTTTCCGCCGGGATGCGGTACACGCGGTACTGATCGCGGGCCGTCCACGCGAAGCTCGTCCAGACCTCGGCGGTCGCGGCATCCACCGTGAGCTCCCACATCTCGCCGGTGTCGACGGTGTCGATGTGGAAATTCCAGACGAGGCGCGCGTCACCCTGCCGGATCGACAGGAGCATGAGGCTGCCCTCGATGGGGCCGCGCGACAGGCCGGCGTGGGCCACGCGCGTCACCTGCTGCGCGCCCTGCGCCGCCGACACCACCGCCGGGGCCGCTGCCACCGGCTTGCCCAGGTGGCTCATCGCCTTCGCCACCGCCTCCGGCAGGCTGATCGCCGGCTGCAGCGACCGCACCGAGCGCGCGAGCCCGGGCAGGAACGAGTTGTTCACGCTCATGACCTTGCCGTCGCGGTTCATGTTGATGTGGAGCTGGGCGTTGTAGACGGGGATACCCTGGTGCCGCTGCCGCAGGTAGATGTGGGTGGCGCCGGTCTGCCGGGTGGGGACGATATCCGTGACCTGGAAGCCGGCCAGATCCTCGGGCTCCAGGCCCAGGGCGCCCAGTTGCCCGCGGACGTAGTCGAGGGCGATTCCCATGGCGTCGCCCGAACGGCCGCTCGTCAGGTAACCGTTGTGGCTCGAGAGCGAGACGGCGCCTGTCGTCTCGTCCTCGTTCACCGCCAGCTCGGACACGGCACCGGCCAGACGCGCGGACGCGACCTCCGGCCCCAGCGGCCGAGCCACCTTGAACGAGCGGTTGTAGGCGATGCGCAGGTCGTAGTTCCCATTCCCGTCCTCGACGGGGGCGCCCTGAGTTCGGCCAGGCTGACTGGGAACGAGAACGGCAGCGGCACAAACGGCCAGACCGAGGGCCGTGAAGCGAAGATAGCGCGGCATGGAGAGAAGTCCTCCCTCTTGGAACGACTCAGTGGCAACTCTCCCCTGCTCACGCTCGCGCGGAGAAGGAACGTTCTGTAGTGGACTCTGGCGCGGAGGCTAACACAGCCGCGTAGGGCGCCGTCAAGGCAATTCCGACTTGGAACAATTTGCAGCGTGTCCGCGCAAACCCTCGTAAATAGCCCATTTTGCCCACGGTCCGGTTATTGCAACAGACGCATCTCGCCGAACCATTACCACCACGGGAGACATCAATGCACCAACTGTGCGTCATGGTCGTGGAAGACGATGACGACAACCGCGAATACCTGATGGAGCTGCTCTCGTCGGACTACGACGTGCGCGCGTTCTCGAACGGCGACGATGCGCTGCGGGCCGTGGCCCAGGGCTATTCGCCGGCGATCGCGATCCTCGACGTCACGCTGCCGGGGCCCGACGGCCTCGAGGTGCTTCAGCGGCTCAAAGGGATGTGCCCGGCGACGGTACCGTTCATGCTCTCGGGGACGAGCCAGCCCGACACGATCGTGACCGCCGCCCAGCTCGGGGCCACGCGGTATCTGACCAAGCCCGTCGATCCCGGCGTCTTCCAGAAGGCGCTGGCCCAGGCGGTGGCGGCCACGCGGCTGGCGGAGCGCGTGCAGACGATCGACGCCGCGCTGGGAAGCGCCCACGGCAAGGGCGAGATCATCACCCGCGAGCCGGCCATCCTGAGGATGCAGGAGGTGGCGCGCAAGGTCGCGGACACCGACGTCCCCGTGCTGATCACCGGCGAGTCCGGGGTGGGCAAGGAGGTCCTCGCGCGGTTTCTCCACGAGCACTCCGGCCGCCGCGCCAAGCCGTTCGTGAAGGTCAACTGCGCCGCCCTCCCCCACGAGCTGCTGGAGAGCGAGCTCTTCGGCCACGACAAGGGATCGTTCACGGGCGCCGTCGCCGATCGCCCCGGCAAGTTCGAGATGGCCGACCGCGGCACGATCTTCCTCGACGAGATCGGCGAGATGAGCTCGCTGCTGCAGGCCAAGCTCCTGCACGTCCTGCAGGACGGCGAGTACAGCCGGGTTGGCGGCAAGGTGATGCGGGTGGACGCCCGCGTCATCGCCGCCACCAACAAGCTGCTCGAGGAGGCGGTCAAGCGCAAGGAGTTCCGCGCCGACCTCTATTTCCGCCTGAACGTGATCCGCATGGCCCTGCCGCCCCTGCGCCAGCGCCCGGCCGATATCGAGCTCCTGCTGCAGCACTTCCTGAAGAAGTACGCGAAGAAATACCAGCGGCCGTGCCGGCCCATGCCGGAGGAGCTGCGCGCCGCCTTCGTACGCTACGAGTGGCCGGGCAATATCCGTGAGCTCGAGAACGCCGTCAAGCGCTACATCGTGCTCCAGGACATCGACGTCTCATTGGACGAGCTCGAGCTCGTCGAGCATGGAACCTCATCCCAAAGGAAAACGCCTTGACCCAACAGCCTCTCGTACTCATCGTCGACGACCAGCCGGACAACCTCTACATGTACAGCCACTACCTCGAGAAGGAGGGGCGGCTGCGCGTCATCACCGCCATGAACGGCCGCGAAGCGGTCTTGAAGGCCCGCCGGCTCCAGCCGGAAGTGATCCTTCTCGACGTCGCGATGCCGCAGATGGACGGCTATCAAGTCGCCCGCGAGCTGGCCGGTGATCCCGTGACGCAGGCCATCCCGATCGTCCTCGTGAGCGCCCACGCCACCGAGGAGCAGGCGGCCGAGGTCCTGGGCGAGTGCTACTCGTCGTTCGTCGGCGAGATCGCCCACGGCTACGTCTCGAAGCCGTGCCAGCCCGACATCCTGCTCGAGCACGTGCGGCAGGCGTTGGCGTCCTAGAAGAAGTTATGAGTTTTGAGTTATGAGTTTTGAACGGACTGTCACCGGTCTGGCCTGACAGGTGAGCGCCGCCGCAACCAGAACGTTAGATGCGTCCGTGCACGTGGACTCACTCATGACTACTTACTCATAACTCACGACTTCAGCCGTGCCAGTTGGCCGCAGGCGGCGGCGATCTCGCGGCCGCGCGGCTGGCGCACGAGGGCGCGGACGCCGCCGTCCAGGAGCTGCTTCTGGAAGCGCCGTACCGTCTCCTCCGGCGACGGGCGGTACGGATTGCCGTCGAAGGGATTGTGCGGGATGAGATTGACGTGGGCATTGAGGCCCTCGAGCAGCGCGATCAGCCGGCGGCCATCGTCGGCGGAATCGTTCACGCCGTCCCAGAGCACGTACTCGATGAAGTAGCGGCGCCCTGAGCCGCGCCGCTGATCGGCCCGCAGCGCCTCCAGCAGATCGCCGATCGGCCATTGCCTGTTGTGCGGCATCAGGGTCTCGCGCACGGCGTCCGTCGTCGCATTCAGCGAAAGGGCCAGGTGCCCGCGCCCCTCGCGCAGGAAGCGCTGGATCCCCGGCAGGACACCGGAAGTCGAAACGGTGATGTGACCGGCGCCCAGCCGCGGCGCCGGCGGCTCGATCAGGCGATCGATGGCAGGCAGGACCTCGTCGAGGTTGTCGAGCGGCTCCCCCATCCCCATGAACACCACGTTGCGCGCGGGGGCGTCCGCGGGGGCCTCGCTCTGGGCGACGAGGTACTGCAGGACGATCTCGCCGGCCTTCAACTGCCGGCCGAAGCCGAGGGTGGCGGTGGCGCAGAACACGCACTTGCGCGTGCACCCGGACTGGCTCGAGACGCAGACCGTGCTGCGGTTGTCGGCGGGAATGAGGACGGTCTCGATGGTGGCGCCGCCGACGTCCAGGGCGTACTTGATGGTGCCATCGACGGACACCGTCCGCTCCACGAGGCGCCAGGGCAGCATCGGCGCCGCCGTGCGCAGGTCGGCCCACGCCGCCGGCGCGACGCCGGCGATCCGCTCCGGCAGCGCCGTCGGCACGGGGCGCGCGGCGCTCAACCACCGCCGCGCCGCCAGCGCCCGCGTCCGGCTGCCCAGGGCCTCGCTCAAGGCCGCGAGGGAGAGGCCGGTGAACGTCGTGTCCGCGCTGGACGTGCGAGCCGCCATGCGACAACGATACCGCACGCCCGTCCTCTTGTTGTGGCTCCCGTTTGACGGGGACGCGCGCGAACAGTAGCGTTCTCTCGGCATGATCGGCCTGCTGTTCTCGGCTCTCCTCCTGGCTCCCGCCGCGCCGGCGCCGCCGCTGTACGGCGTCACGCTGCCGACGGAGCGGCGCCACGTGTACGACCTCTCCGACTGGCTGAAGACGGAGACGGAGCACGCCCTCGAGCAACGCCTGCAGGCGCTCCAGGCGGCCGGCGGACCGCACATCGTGGTCGTCGCCCTGCGGCGCCCCGCTTCCCACGACGGGTGGTGGGTACCGTTCGAGGCCGAGATGGCGAAGGAGTGGGGGCTCGACGCGAACAAGAGCCGGCTGACCCTGCTCTACCTGTACGGCGGCTGGGACTTCCTCGACGTGCAACCGTACGGAAAGCCGACGACGCCGGCGTTCGCGAACCGGTTGGAGAGCACGCATCGCCTCATCCTCGACGTGATCGAGCGCGACCGGAACCACGAGCGGGCGCTCATCGCGGGCCTGGACGCCATCGAGGCTGTCGCCGCCGGCCGCCCGATGCCGTCGCTGCCACCGCCGCCGCCGTTCGATCCGCACGCGTCCGGATGGGTGAAGGACGACGCGGGGATCCTGGACGACGCCGCGGAGGCGCGCCTGAACGGCCTGCTCGCCGGGCACGAGAAGGAGACGTCCAACCAGGTGGTCGTCCTCACCGTGCCGTCGTTGAAGGGCGCGGTCGTGGAGACGGCCTCCCTCGCGGCGGCGACGATGATGAAGATCGGGCAGAAGGGCAAGGACAACGGCGTCCTGCTCTTCGTCGCCCCCAACGAACGGAAGGTCCGCATCGAGGTCGGTTACGGCCTCGAGCACGCGCTGCCCGACGCGCGCTGCTCGCAGATCATCGCGAACGAGATCCTGCCGCATTTCCGCGACGGCGATCTCGAAGGCGGCATCGACGGCGGGGTTCGCGCGATCCTGGCGTCCATCGCCGGCACGTACTCGCCGTCGGTGACGGTGCAGGTACGAAGCCTCGCCGACCGCCTGCGGTTCCTGCCCGCCATCGATTTCCAGAGCCAGTTCCTCTCCGGCCTCTTCGGTGGGGTGCTGTTCTGGCTGATCGGTGCGTTTATCGTCAGCACCGGCGAACGACCGATCCGGTGGGTCGTGGCATCGCTGGCCGGCGGCCTCCCGGCGGCGATCCTCGCCCTCAACTACCCCCTCGCCCTCCTCGGCTACGTGGTCGCGGGGGTGGGCATCGCCAAGCGGAGCCGGTTGGGGTCGTCGTCCTCGAGCGGCTCGTACTCGTCGGGCGGCTATTCGAGCGGCTATTCGTCCAGCTCGTCGTCGAGCTGGAGCAGCAGCTCCTCGTCGAGCTCGTCCAGCTCCTCCAGCTCATCGTCGTTCAGCGGCGGCGGCGGGAGCTTCGGCGGCGGCGGGGCGTCCGGGAGCTGGTAGATCGATCCGTCTAGTGGACCTGGGCGAGACCCAGCGCGGCGAAGACACGCGCCACCACGCGGTCGCAACGGACGGCGTGGAACGCGTAGAGATCGCGGGACGCCAGACCGGCTTGCCCCCAAAGCTCCTCGCGCAAGAGGGCGCGCGCCCGGTGCAGCCGCGTCTTGACGACGTCCTCGGAGACGCCGAGGCCGTCGGCCACCTCCGCCGTGCTGAGGCCCTCCACGTCGCGCATCACGAACACGCAGCGGTACGCCGGCGACAGCGTCGCCAGGGCCGACTCGAGCGCGTGGCGCAGCTCGCCGGCGATGGCCTGGCGCTCGGGATCCGGCTCGGTCGACGCGATGGCGTCGAAAGGACCCGCGCTCTCGGACATGACATCGACCTCCTTGACCCGGCGCCGCGCCCGCAGCCGGCCCAGCGCCTCGTACGTCGCGATGCGCGTGAGCCACGTCGAGAACCGCGCGCGCTGCGCGAACTGTCCCAGATGCGTGAACGCGTTCACGTAGGCCTGCTGCATCACGTCCTCGGCCTCGGCGTCGTCGCGGACGATGGCGCGCGCCACGCGATACAGCCGCTGGTTGTAGCGCCGCATCAGGATCTCGAAGAGCGCGGGCTCGCCGGCCTGGACGCGGCGGACGATCTCGTCGTCGGAGAGCGTACGCGGCGGGAGCACGTCTTCGAGGACCGTCGGGCCGCTGGTCATGGTGTCTTCCTTCATTGAAGCAGATCTACAGCGATTTCAGGTACTGCTCGAGATCCGCGATCTCGGCGGCGCTCAACTGCAGTCCCAGGTGGCCGTTGTAGTGGCGCACGACGTCGGCGAACGTCTTTGCGCTGCCGTCGTGGAAGTACGGCGGGTGCTGCCAGGCCCCGCGCAGCGGCGTCGTTCGATACGCGCGGGTGGTGCCGCGCGAGGCGAGCTTCGCATCGGTGCCGACCTCGGCCGGGGCATGCAGGCGGTCGTTGGCGTCGGTGAAGCTCCCGCCGGAATGGCAGGTGACGCACCGCGCGCGGCCCTGGAACAGCGTGCGCCCACGGGCGGCGGCCGCCGCGTCGAAGCTCCCCGCGGGAGGAGCGGGGGCGGCCAGGGACAACTGATAGGCGCGGAGCGGGGGCAGCTTCGGCGTGACCATGTCCGGCTCCTGATCGATGCGGATGCCGAGGCGCGCATCGTTGAAGTCGCCGCGGCCGCCCATCTGCGTCACCGCCACGTAGTTGTTCCAGTACGACACCGGCCCCTCGCCGGTGAACGTCTCGAGGCTGACGTTGCCCAGGCCGAACGCGGCCGGGATCACCTGCGGATCGTTGATGCCGTCGTGGTTCCAGTAGGCGTCGTACTTGCCGGGCCCCCACGATTTCAGGACCTGCTGCTTGGCGGGGTCCTGCATCGCCGGCGACAGCGAGAGGATGAGGCCCGGGTTCAGGTCGCGGTTGGCCCACCCGTCGAGGCGCTGGCCGATCCCCTGGGCCACGGAGTTGTCGACTGTCGAATGGCACAACGCGCAGGTGATGCCCATCGACACCAGTCGCCCATTCTCCACGCGCCCCTTCACGCCGACGACGGCGTCGAGGCGAATCAGCTCCACGGTGGTGGCGGGTGAAGTGAGGTCGGCGGTCTGCAGGATCCCCGCGGGCAGCACGCTCGAGTCGACCTTCAGGCCGACGGCGAGCGCGGTCTGTGGGCTCACCGCGGCGGCGATGACCTCGTGCATGCGGAGCTGATCCGTCCAGAGCTGCTCATCGCCGAAGGTGTCGTGACGGAAGATCTGGCGGCCCTGCTCGACCTCGGCCGGGTCGAGGTCGGGACCATCCGCATCGTCATTACAGCCGGCCGCCGCGAGAACGACGAAAGAAACGGCCACGAGTCGACGCCAATCCATGGTGGGCCTCCTGATGGACGGAGTCCGGCCCGGGCAAAAGGTGACAGGAAAAATGCGGGGCGCTAGCCCTGCTTCGCGCGGCGGGCGGCGATGCGCTCTTCGGCGCCCGCCCAGCCCGCGTCGAACGGGTGGCCGGGCGCGTCGATGTCGACCACCAGCGGTGCGTGGTCCGACGGGATCGGCTTTCCCTTGCGTGCCTCGCGATCGATCTCGGCCCCGACCGTGCGTGAGGCGAGGGACGCGGTCAATAGAAGATGGTCGATCCGCATGCCCATGTTTTTGTAAAAATTGCCGGCGCGGTAGTCCCACCAGGTGTACCGACCGGCCTCCGGATGATGGCGGCGATAGGCGTCGACGAGGCCCCAATCACAGAGGCGAGCGAAGGCCACGCGCTCCGCCTCCGAGACGTGCGTCCCGCCGTGGCACGCCTGCGGGTCCCACACGTCGGCATCGGTCGGCGCCACGTTGAAGTCGCCGCCCATCGCCAGGAGATCGCCCGGCTTCGCCTCGCGGCTGAGCCAGGCGCCGAGGTCGGCGAACCATTCGAGCTTGGCCACGTAGAATTCCGATCCGACCACGCGGCCGTTGGGCGCGTAGAGGCTGATACAACGCACGCCACCGCAGACCGCGGAGATCACGCGAGCCTCGGCCAGAGCGGGCTTCGCCACCGACTCCAGCCCGCAGCGGCTGGCGATGGCTACGCCGTTCCAGCGCCCCTCACCGTGATGCGCGAGGCGATACCCGGCCTTTTCGAACACGTCGGCCGGCGCATCCGCATCGGCGAGCTTCGTCTCCTGCATGAGCAGGACGTCCGGCCGCGCGCGGTCCAGCCAACCGACCACCCGCTCCAGGCGGGCTTTCAGCGAGTTGACGTTCCAGGTGGCAATTCGCATCCCCCCAGGATACGTCGGCCCGGCGAGGTCAGATCACGCGGCGGCCCTGGATCACCCGGATCAGGACCACGACGATCGCCACCACGAGCAACAGGTGGATGAAGCTCCCCATCGTCGTACCGCTCACCATGCCCAGCAGCCACAAAATGACGAGGATCACCGCTATGGTTTCCAGCATCTTTACCTCCCGGTAGCCCGGGCTCTTGCAAGACGGCTGCCAGTCGCGTGACACTGGAATTGGTATGGGTCGTGCTGGGCTACAGCACATGAAGAACGCCTCCGACTCCGACACGCGCCCGTTCACCGTGATGATCGTGGACGACGTGCAGGATATCCGCGAGCTCTACGAGCGCTTCTTCGAGTACGAAGGCGCGCGGGTCATCACCGCCGCCGACGGCGTCTCCGCCCTGCAGGTCGTGCTCTTCCACCGGCCCGACGTCATCATCCTGGACGTGGCGATGCCGCAGATCAACGGCGTCGACGTGATCCGCAGCCTGAAGGGCGATCCCCGCACGCGGGAGATCCCCGTCGTCGTGGTCAGCGGCCAGCACGACATGCGCAAGACCGCCCTGGAGGCGGGTGCGGATGCCTACGTTCGAAAGCCCGTGCTGCCCGATCAGCTCCTGCAGCAGGTCAAACGCACGCTGCGGGCCCCGCACGCGGCTCCCGCGCCCAAGTAGCGGCTGCGCGATCAGCCGCGGACCGGTTGCTCCCAGCTGAGGTTGAGGACGGTACGGGGATCACCTTCCCACGAGCGCTCGGAGAATCCGGCCTTGATCCCCTGGCCGCGGGCGAGCTCGACGAGGCCCTCGGCGAATCCCATCGTCTGGATCGACGCCGCCTGCTCGGCGGCCGACGACATCCCATAGGCGATCTGGAGCTGCGCGGCGCCGTCGCTGACCTGCAGCACCGACAGGGGCTCGAAGTCGAAGAACGTCCGGCGAAAGACCTGGAACCGCATCAGGGACTCGCGCGGGTCCCCGGCGACGACGAGCTGGTCCACGTTCTGCGCGATGCTCGCCACCGACGCACGTCCCCACTCGCGCACGAGGGAGAACTCGTTCTTCGCCACCAGATGGAGCACGATGATGCCGAGGCGCTCGAACGTCGCCATCGGATACCATCCGTTGGGGTCGATCTTCTCCTCGAAGAACCGGAGATCCTCGGACGGGAAGAACACTGTCCAGCCCCGGTCGGGATGCGCGCGGAGCATCCGCACGTAATCCACGAAAATCATTCCCCGAACCTGACGACCCATGTCACCCTCCGCCGGCTCAGCCCCCGTGCGGGCCCCAGCACGATGATTGTATGACGTGGGGATCAACGCGTAAATCCTTCTTTCGGCTATTCCACGGAGGCCCGGTGGGCCCCGGCCGATAGACGCTCAGCCGTTCATTTCATTAGTGATAGGTGCCGGGGAGCTTGGAGCTGCGGGCAGGAACCGCGTACGTGAACGTCCACACCACGGCGTTCCCGGGCGGCGAGATCCGCGGGCCGGTGCGCGTCCGTTAGGGCGTCAGTTCCCCCAGAGCTCGACCTCGGTCACGCTGTTCCAGCCGTTCACGGTGTTGCCGTGGCCGACGAGGCGCACATACCGGCCGGACGTGTCGGTGAAATCGTGCGTCTCGAGGGCGGTCGTACCCTGGCTCTGACGTCCGCTGAGTAGAGCGCTCCACGGCCCTGTCGCCGATCCCGAGATCTGCAGGTCGAACGTCGACGTGCGCGCGTTGCCCTGATACCAGGCGACCTTCGCGAACGCCACCGTGCGCGTCGCGCCGAGGTCGTACTGGATCCAGGCCCCGTCGCCGCAGCCGGACCAGCGCGTGGTCAGGATGTTGTCGACGGTGTTGGCCGGGATGTTGCCGTCGCTGGTGCTGGCGGTGACGGCGGATCCCGCCGGGGTGATCTCGACGTCGCCCACGGGCGGCGTCGGTGTGGGTGTGGGCGGCGTGGGTGTCGCCGGCGTGGCCGTCGGCGTCGGCGTCGCGCCGGGCATCGTCGGTGTCGGGGTGGCCGTCGGGGTGGGGGTCGGCAGCGTGCCGCCGATGCCGAAGATGCTGACCTCGGTCAGGCTGTTGAAGGTCCCGACGTTGCTCATGTGCCCGAGGTACCGAACGTATCGCGCGCTCGCGTCTGGGAAGTCGTGGGTCTCCTCGGCCGTCGTCGTGCCGCTCGTCAGGCGGTTCGTGAACACGTTCGTCCACGACGTGCCATCGTCCGAGATCTGCAGATCGAAACGGTTCTGCCGGCTGTTGCCGTTGTAGACCGCGATGCGCACGTGTGTGAGCGGCCGCGAGGTCCCGAGGTCGTAGCGGATCCAGGCGCCATCGCCGTTGCCCGCCCACCGCGTGGCGAGCGAGCCGTCCAGGGTGTTGGCCGGCCCGTTCCCGTCGTTCGTGCTGGCGGTGACGGGCGTGGTGGACGTGGTGAGCTCGACGATCTGGCAGCCCGCGCACGGCGTCGGCGTGGCGGTGGGCGTCGGGGTGGGGCTCGGTGACGTGGCCGTCGGGGTGGGCGTCGGCGTCACCCGCGGCGTCTGCGGCAGGACGCTCAGCATGTACGAACGGTAGTCCGTCCAGTTGTCGGGCGGCGCGAAGTTCCGCGCGACCAGATAACGCCGGACGTACTGCGGGTGCGACAGCGACTCGGGCTGCCCCTCGAAGATGTTCGAGAGGAACGTCGCCGTCGGCCCGCGCGGGTTGACGTTCACGCTGGCGTCGTGGCCGCGCGGCCGCTCGATGCCGAGGAAGTGGGCGGCCATGAGCGCGATGTCGGAGGTCTCCGCGTACGGGATGGTGGCGCCCTTCTTCACGCCGGGGCCGTAGAACAGCATGAACGGCTCCCACGACGAA
>Ga0114129_10002946_pt1 | contig 23809 bp, 28 predicted proteins | sample RhiMetdeltSRZDD1_FD_80071 | JGI IMG/M metagenome (GOLD analysis project Ga0114129, IMG submission 80071) | Populus rhizosphere microbial communities from Tennessee, USA - Rhizosphere MetaG P. deltoides SRZDD1 (version 2) (version 2) | ecosystem: Host-associated > Plants > Roots > Rhizosphere >...
CGCCGCGAAAGCACGAACACACGAAGCCAATCGCGGTCTTCGTGTCTTCGTGTCTTCGTGGCCGTTGCGCTGCTCCTGGCGGCGGCGGCGTCGCCGAGAGCAGCCGCATCGCGAGTCGTTTCGATCATCCCCGCAACGACGGAAATGCTGTTCTCGATGGGGGCGGGCGATCGCCTCGTGGCTGTCGGGACGTACGATCGCTTTCCGCCCGAGGTGGACCGGCTGCCTCGGGTCGGCGCTCTGCTCGATCCAAACGTCGAGCGGATTCTCTCGCTGCGGCCCGACCTCGTCATCCTGTACGGCACACAAACCGACCTCAAGCAGCAGCTCGAACGCGCGCACGTGCCGTACTACTCCTACCTCCACCGAGGCTTGGCGGATATCACCCAGACCATCCGTTCGCTTGGCGCCCGCGTCGGCGTCGATAGCGCTGCGAATGCGCTGGCCGATCGTCTCGAGCGGCAGCTTGCCGAGATACGAACGAAGGTCGGGAACGGCGGGCGGCCGAAGACGCTGCTGGTATTTGGACGTGAGCCGGGCACGCTCAGAAACATCGACGCCAGCGGAGGGATCGGCTTTCTCCATGACATGCTCGAGACCGCGGGCGGCACCAACGCGGTCGGCGATGTCAAACAGCAGTCGGTGATGATGAGCACCGAGCTCGTGCTGGCGCGCGCGCCGGATGTGATCATCGAGCTGCGGTATGAGCGCGGCGACACGACGGCGCCGGCAGACCTGCGCGCCTGGGATGCTCTGGCGTCGGTGCCCGCCGTGCGCAATCACAAGGTATTCATGCTGCAGGGGGAAGAGTTCGTCGTCCCTGGACCGCGAGTGGTCCTGGCCACCGAACGGTTGTCGAGAACGCTGCATCCAGAGGTGTGGCGGTGATGGCCAGTGCCAATCCGATGAATGACTAGAGAACCAGATGACCAAATGCATGATTTCCTGGTCTTCCGGCAAGGACAGCGCCTGGACGATCCACGTGCTCCGGCAGCGCGGCGACGTTGAAATCGGCGCGCTGCTGACCACGGTCAACGAATCGGCGCAGCGCGTCGCGATGCATGCAGTCAGGGTTGAAGTACTCGAAGCGCAGGCCGGCGCGCTCGGTTTGCCGCTCTGGCAGATTCCGATTCCTTCGCCATGTCCGAACGATGTCTATGAGCGCGCGATGGCGGGGGCGGTCCAGCGGGCTGTTGCGGATGGATTCACGCACATCGCATTCGGCGACCTCTTCCTCGAGGACATCCGCCGCTATCGTGAGGAAAAGCTGGCAGGGACGGGACTGACGCCGCTCTTTCCGCTGTTCGCGGATCCTGCCGCGACGCCGGCGCTTGCGCGCGAGATGATTGCGGCGGGTGTCCGCGCGCGGATCACATGCCTCAATCCGAACGTCCTCGATCGATCGTTTGCCGGACGCGAGTTCGACGCCGCACTCCTCGACGCGCTGCCTCCGGGCGTCGATCCCTGCGCCGAGCGCGGCGAGTTCCACACCTGTGCATACGACGGCCCGATGTTTTCCCGGCCCGTCCCGATCGAGACAGGAGTCACGGTCGAACGCGACGGCTTCGTCTTCACCGATCTCAGTCTTGCCGCCTCCTCTATTTGTTGATCGGAATCATGATGTGCGCGCCAGGCGTGCCTGCCAGCATCAGCCACGGCCGTCCGTCGCCGGCAATCGCTTCGTCGCGGCCGCTGCCGTCCGACACGCCAATCGTCTCGGGCGTCGCGCCTGGCACCGACAGCACCCAGAGGAGCTGAATACGGTCCTTTTTTCCGTAGAGGCGGTACGACATCGTTCCGAATGGCGTCGGCTTGAGCGTGCCGTCCTGTGTTGCCGCCGCAACGGCGCCCTGTACCTCCTTGTCGGATTTGCCCTGCGCCCGCAGCTTCGCGGTGAAATCGCGTCGCGCCGCCCCGGCGACGTTGTAGCACCAGGTGAAGCCGTCGGGGCCACGCGGGGTGCATTCGACGAAATTGGTGCCCTTGCGGAGAACGACGCGATCGCCAGTCTTGGGGTCGTATCTGTACACCGTCGCGCCCGCCCGAAGATCGTCGGGCAACGGGAGCGTCGCCTGCGTGATTTCGTCCGCGGCCTGATCGGTGACTGTCGAGTGCTTGGCCGGCGGGTTGATCGGGATCATGATGTGCGCGCCCGGCGTCCCCGGCAGCATCATCCACGGGAGGCCTTTGCCTTCGAGCGCGGCGTCCCGCTGGCTGACCGTCGAGACGCCGACCGATTCGGGCGTGGCGTTGGGGAGCGACATCACCCAGAGGTTCTGAATCCGGTCGCGCTTGTCGTACTGACGGTACGACATCATCCCCTTCGCCGGCGGCGGCAGCGTGCCCTCTTTCACCGCTGCGGCAACTTCCTTCTGGATGTCTTCGTCCGACTTTTTCTGTGCGCGCAGCCTGGCCTCGAGATCGCGGCGCGGTCCGAGCGTCCTGCTGTAGCAGCGCGCGAAGCCGTCTGCCATCTGCGGCTGGCACTCGACGAAGTTCGTCCCCTCCCGCAGGACTCGGCGCGCGCCGGTCGTCGCATCGTACGTGACGACGGTCGCGCCGGCGCGCAAGTCCTGCGGAAGAATCCGCACCGCTTCGTCGATGAGTTGCTGCTCGGGTTGTTTCGACTGCGCGCTCGCGTCGACGCTCCACGCTGTAAGAGCGATCGCGGCGACGATAATGGGCTTCATGGTCTGAGCTCCCAGCGCTTACTGCCGGTTGTAGCGAATCCCCGCGGCCTGAGCCTTTTCGATGGCGATGACCATCGCCGGCACAATCGTGACACCGGGGAGGACGTTCGCCGTCAACTCTTTCTGGATTGCGTCCGCTTTCCCTTTCCCTCTCGCCTCGAGCTCCAGGCACCAGCCGCCCAAGGCATTCGCACACAGGATGAACTTCGTCCCCAACTTCTGCAGGTTCTCGATGCCGAGCGCGGGCAACATCTCGGCAAACGCAGGAATGTTCGGCGACTGAATCGCGGCCATGACCAGTGGCAGATCGCCGGCGGTCGGCTTGTTGAACACGTTGCGAGTGTATGCCTTGCCCGATGCGTCCTTCAGGCCCGTATAGTCGCCGAGTGCGTACTTCGCCCACATCTCATCGTTGAATGCGAGCGGAATACTTGCGCGCGTGCCCATGCTGTAGAACGTTCCGACGGCGCCTGCGCTGCCCGGCGCCGTTTTGTAAGCGTCTTTGTACGTGTTCAGGTAATTGAAGATGTGGAGCAGCGGCATCCCGTTGTTGTGCTGGGGAAAATCGAACAGGCAGCGATGCACACCCTTCACCTCTTTCAGCCACGCGTCGGGGCCACTTGCGGCCGCGGCGGCCTGGGCGTCGACTTCGAAAGGGCGACCAACCACGATGCCAGCCGTGGCGGCACCAATCATACGAGCGAGGAAACCCCGGCGACGAGTCGTGTCTGCAACCATGAGCGCCTCCTTTTTTAGGGGAAATGGGATTATCTACCAATGGCCGGATATCCGGAACGCATCGTCTGCCTGACCGAGGAAACCACGGAAACGTTGTACCTGCTTGGCCAGGGCGAACGTGTCGTGGGGGTTTCCGGCTACACGGTTCGCCCGCCCGAGGCGAGGCAGAAGCCGAAAGTCTCGGCGTTCATCAACGCGAAGTTCGACAAAATCGAGGCGCTGCGACCCGACCTGGTGCTGGCCTTCTCCGACCTGCAGGCGGACCTCGCAGCGGAGTTGACGCGACGCGGCATCGCGGTGGTGACGTTCAACCAGCGCTCTGTCGGCGAGATCCTTCAGATGATTCGAATGCTCGGCGGCCTTGTCGGCTGCCAACCGGAAGCCGAATCGCTCGCCGAAGAGCTCGAGCGCGGCCTCGATCGCATCCGGGACACGGCATCGAGATTCGAGCGGCGGCCGCGAACGTTCTTCGAGGAGTGGGACGATCCGTTGATCTCGGGGATCCGTTGGGTCGAAGAGCTCGTCGAGATTGCCGGTGGCACGCCTGTTTTTCCTGAGCTGTCGAATGCCCGGCTCGCCAAAGATCGCATCGTCGATCCAATCGATGTTGCGCGCCGCGATCCCGAGCTGATTCTGGCGTCGTGGTGCGGCAAGAAAGTACGGAAGGAAACGATTCGAGCACGTCCCGGATGGGAGCAGGTGAGCGCGGTGCGCGACAATCGGATTCACGAAATCAAATCGACGTACATCCTGCAGCCCGGCCCCGCAAGCCTGACCGACGGCGTGCGGCAGATTCACGCTATCCTCGAAGAAACAACCCGTTCGCTGGTTGCGCGATGATCCCGGCGGCTCTCGCCTTCGCAAACAGGACTTCGACCGCTCGTCGTCCCTCTGCGCCGAGATCGATCGAATAGTCGTTCACATAGAGGTCGATGTGCTTGTACATCACCTCCTCGCTCATCTCCTGGGCATGACGCCGTACGAAGGGCAAGCTCGCCTCGCGATGGGCGAATGCGTACTCGACGCTCTTTCTCACCACGCGGTTGACACGAGACTTGACGTCGTCCGGCAGCACACGGCTGATCACGATCCCGCCGAGCGGAATGGGCGTGCCGGTCTCGCTCTCCCAGAACTCGCCGAGATCGACGATCTTCTTCAGCCCCTTCGCTTCGTAGGTGAATCGATTCTCGTGGATGATCAGGCCGGCGTCGAAGTCGCCTCTCAACACTGCCGATTCGATCTCGGAAAACAGTACGTCCGTCTTGTCGAGCGCGTCGGGAAAGGCGACACCGAGCAAGAAATTGGCGGTCGTGTACCGACCGGGAATGGCGATGCGCAGACCGCCGCCGGCGACGTCGTCTGTCGAGAGCCGCCGTTTTGAAATCAGCAGCGGGCCGCAGTGGTGTCCGAGCGCGCTGCCTGCGTCGAGCAGCACGTATCGATCGAGGCAATACGCGTATGCGTAGTAGCTCAACTTCGTGATCTGGGCCTGTCCTGCAAGCGCGGCGTGGTTCAGCTGCTCCACGTCCGCGAGGTGAACGGTGAATTCGAGGCCTTCGGTGTCGATCCGTCGGTTGACGATCGCGTCGAACATGAAGCAATCGTTCGGACACGGCGAGAACCCGAGCGACAGCTTCATGCCTGCTCGAGGATGAGCCGCGTCGTCTGCGCCAGCCGGTCGATGGCTTCCGCCGCCCGCCAGGCGCCTCGATTGCGCCGTTCGACGATGTTCGACACGGCACGCACCTGTGCAAAGGGAACGCTGTTGATGAGGCACGCGCTCATGAACGCCGCGCCTTCCATGGTCTCGACCTCGGGACGGAAGCGCTCGATGACGGCGGCAATCGATCGCTCGTTGCCGTGGACGGTGTTGACGGTGATTGCGTTCACGGCGGGGAGCGCCCGCAGCGCGTCGATTGGCGGCGGCGCGGAGTTGACGAACGTCCATTCGGCCGGAAGCCGGATCTCCTCGATCGTCACGAACGCATCGTCGTCTTCGGCGCCCAGCTCGGCGATGTGATCGCGCACCACGTGCACGACCGTGCCCGGTACGAGCGCGCGGTCGAAGCTGCCACAGATCCCGACATTCAAGGCGAGATCGTACGGCGTCAGCGCAAGGGCGCGCGAGCACTTCACCGCTGTCGCGACCATGCCCACGCCGGTCACGAGCACGTCGACATCCGGTTTCAGGTCCGGTCTCAGGGCAGAAATCTCGCCCTCGGTCGCCGCGACGATCAGGATGCGCATCGTTCGTGGTTCGACGTTCGACGTGCGTCGTTCTGGGTTCGTCGTGCGAGGTTCGTCGTTCGGAGCTCGCGACTCTGAACGACGCACGCCGAACCTCGAACGTCGAACGGCATGATTCGAGTCAGACGTCGTCGTCTTTGTCGTCGACGACGTACGGCTGCGCGACGCGCCTGAACACGATCGTCAGGCCGAAGAGGACGAGTATGGACGCCGCGATCAAACCCAAATAGATGCCGATGCCGACGGCCGCGTTGGGCGCCGCTCCCATCGGCAGGTCTTCAACGATGGCAAATGCCTGTGAGATCGTGAGCGCGCGCTCGCCGGCCGTCTGAGGAATGATGCGCCAGGCGAGAAACAGGATGCCGAGCGCGAAGAGACCGACGATCAACAGCGGGTGTCTGGAATTCTTTCGAGTAATGAGGCTGAGGAGCGCGAGCACCGCGGCAATGGCGCCCAGGCCCGCGATCCAGAGACCGGCCACGTCGGGCACGCCGCGAATCGGAACGCCGCCGACCACGACCCAGGGGAGCCACGCACTGACTGCGAGCGCGACGCCCGCGGTAAATGGAACGAAATAGCCGCGCATGCCGGGACGGAAAATGGCAGTGATCCCCATAAAGTTAAAACTTAAAAGGTAAAAGTTTTAAGTTTTACGTTTTACCTTTTAACTTTCCTTGTATTCCTCGTACCACGCCATCTGAATCGCTTCCAGCTTTGGCTCGTTCGACGACTTCGGATCGTCGTCGAAGCCGTCGAGCGCGAGGACGCGCTCACGCAGGTCGGTAAACCGCAAGGCCAGTGGATCGACGCCCGGAAACTTCTCGGCGAGCGCGATGCCGATGTCTTCCGCGTTGGTCCATTTCATGACGCAACACCTTCCTTCTTCCGGTCGGATTTCCCGAGCTGGATGCCGCCGCCTTCCTGCACGTAGTTCCTCGTGTACATCGGGAACTCGCACACGACGTCGCCCTTGATCACGGCCTGACACCCGAGACGCGAGTCAGGCGTCAAGCCCCACGCCGTGTCGAGGCGATCGGCCTCGTCGTCCTGCATCTCGCTCAAATTCTCGGCGCCCTCGCGGATGATCACGTGGCAGGTCGTGCAGGCGCAGCTCCCGCCGCAGGCGTGCTCGAGCGGCACGCCGACGTTTTTCGCGAGATCGAGGAACGACTCCGGCTTGCCGTGGTTCGAATACGGCAGCTTGCCGTGCTCGAACTCGACGACGGTCGGCTCCCCGTCGATGATGTAGGTGACCTTGGGCATATTGTTCGTCGTTCTCGGTTCGTAGTTCGTCGTTCTGGTTCGTCGAACGTCGAACGGTTCTAAACGTCGTCCACGTTTCTTCCTGCAAGCGCGGCGCGCACCGAACGGTTCATCATCACCTCGGCCAGGTGTTGCGTGGCATCGTTGAGCGCGTGCGTCCATTTCTGGATCGTCTCGCGATCGGAGGAATTCAACACCATCTTCAGACCAGCCAGGACGGCATCGATCTTCTTTCGCTCGTCGGCCGAGATCTCGGTGTTCTCGACTGCCGCAAACTCCGGAGATCGCAAGGACTTTTCGGTGGCCTGAATCACCGATTCGGCCTCGTTGCGCGCCTCGATCAGCAGGCGCGCCGCAAAGTCCGCTTCGGCGTGCTCGAACGATTCGACCAGCATCCGCTCCACTTCCTCGTCGGTCAGGCCGTACGACGGCTTGACCTCGATCGTCTGCTCGATCTCCGTCCGCAGCTCGCGCGCCGTGACGCTGAGGATGCCGCTCGCGTCGATCTGAAACTGCACCTGCACGCGAGGGAGACCCGCAGGCATCGGCGGAATACCGCGCAGCTTGAACCGATAGAGCGAGCGGTTGTCCGCCACGAGCTCGCGCTCGCCCTGCAGCACGTGGATGTCCACGGCCGTCTGGTTGTCCACCGCCGTGGTGAACATCTCGCTGCCTGTGGCGGGGATCGTCGAGTTGCGCAGGATGATCTTCGACACCACACCGCCCATCGTCTCGATGCCGAGCGAGAGCGGCGTGACGTCGAGCAGCAGCATCTCGCGGTTGCCGGTGATGAGGATGTCGGCCTGCACCGCCGCTCCGAGCGCGACGACCTCGTCGGGATTCAGCTCGCTGTGCGGCGTCCGGCCGAAGAGCTCTTCGACTTTGCGGCGGACGAGTGGAATGCGCGTCGATCCGCCGACCAGTACGACTTCGTCGATCTGGTTCGGTTCAAGGGCTGCGTCGGCGAGCGCCTGGCGGCATGGGCCAAGCGTGCGCTCGACGATTGGAGCGATCAACGATTCGAATTCAGTACGCGTGAGGCGCTGACCATCAATCGTGGTCTCTTCGCGTTCCGAGAGCTCCAGCTTGGCCTGGATCGCAGCCTTGCGGATTTCCTGGATGGCTTCGGCAGGCGAGCCAACACGCGGGCCAGCGCCTGCGCTTGCATCCTTGCCCATGACGCGATCCATCAGCAGGACATCGATGTCGTCGCCGCCAAGATGCGTGTCGCCGTTGGTCGACAGCACCTGAAAGACGCCGTCCTCGACCCGCAGGATCGAGATGTCGAACGTACCGCCGCCGAGGTCGTAGACGGCGATCACACCGCTGTGCTTCTTATCCAGCCCGTATGCGAGCGACGCGGCCGTCGGCTCGTTGATGATTCGCAGGACCTCGAGGCCGGCGATGCGGCCGGCATCGCGCGTGGCCGTGCGCTGCGCATCGTTGAAGTAGGCCGGCACCGTGATCACGGCGCGATCCACTTCGTTGTCGACTTCACCCTGCTCGGCGAAGAAGGCTTCGGCGCGGTGTTTCAGCTCCCGCAGAATGAACGCAGAGATCTCAGGTGGCGTGAACTCTCGCTCGCCCAGACCGATGCGGACGACCCCACCCGCTTCACCGGCGACGCGGAAAGGAAAATGCTCCGCCTCGTGGCGCACATCTTCCCGCCCCTTCCCCATGAAGCGCTTCACCGAGTACGCCGTGCGAGCCGCATCGGTGAGCAACCGCCGCTGCGCCTCGCGCCCGACATAAATCGTGTTGTCCTCCGCCACCGATACCACCGATGGCACGAGGCCATCGCCGCTCTTGTCGCGGATCACGAGCGGCACGCCGTTGTTCACGTACGCGACGAGCGAGTTGGTGGTGCCGAGATCGATTCCGACAACTTTGCTCATGCCCCCGCCGAGTCAACACAAGGGAAAGCCAACCTTTGCGTCCTTGGCGTCCTTGGTGTCGAGTACACGCTACGAATTAAGCTCACGTTCGATCCCCGCCAACAGATTGGTGATGTAATTCCGTTCCAAAATCCGGTCGCGCAGCGCTTCGAGAACGTGGTGGTCGCCGGTCGCATCCCAGCGCGCCGACAATTCCTGGAGCTGCGCCTCGTGTTCCTCCCGCTTGGCTTCGATCGGCTGACGTGCGCGCTCGAGCCGACCTTTCCACTCTGCCGCCGGCGCGCCGCTCGCCCGTCGCTCGCGCACCTCGTCGAGCTCCTCGTTCAGCGCGAACACTTCTTCGAGCAGCCCCGCGGGCACTTGCTTCGACGCTTGCTCAGGCCCCTTCGGGGCCATGCCTTCCAGCTTGAGAAGGTACTCGACGCGAGAGATCGGGTTCCGAAGCGTCCGATATGCGTCGTTCAGGTACGACGATTTCTCCAGGCTCGCGCGCCGCTCCGCCGGCGCCGCGTTGTAGAAATAGTCGGGATGAAACTGACGACTCAGCGCGCGGTACCGCTGTTCGAAGTCAGCCATGTCGAGGTTCAGCTTGCGAGGCAGGCTCAGAAACGAAAAGAAGTCCAAGTCTCAACTTTCAACTCTCAACTCTCAGGAGGCGCGCGAGACTTGAACCTTGAGACTTGAGACTTGCTATTTGTTCAGGCTCCGAAGGAGCTCCCACAACCACACGTCGACTTCGCATTGGGGTTGTTGAACACGAACCCCTTCGAGATGAGGTTGGTGTCGTAGTCGAGCACGGTGCCATTGAGAAACAGAAGGCTCTTCTTGTCGACGAAAATCTTTGCGCCCTCCGGACCCTCGAACACTTCGTCGCCCACACGCGGCTGCCGCTCCCACGCAAACGTATAGCTCAGCCCCGAACAGCCGCCGCCTTTGACGCCGACGCGGAGTCCGCCATCGTTGATGCCCTGCTTGGTCATCAAGGTGCGGATCTTGCGAGCGGCGCCTTCCGAGATCTGAATCATAGAAATTACGCCGTCGGTTGCGCGACCTTCTCCGCGGCCTTTCCTTCCGCCGTCTGCTTCTTCTTGTAGTCGGCGATGGCGGCTTTGATCGCGTCTTCCGCCAGCACCGAGCAGTGTATTTTCACCGGCGGCAGGCTCAGCTCGTTGACGATGTCGGTGTTCTTGATCGCCAGCGCTTGATCCACGGTCTTGCCCTTGAGCCATTCGGTCGCGAGGCTCGAGCTCGCAATCGCGGATCCGCATCCGAACGTCTTGAACTTCGCATCATCGATGACACCGGTGGCCGGATTCACCTTGACCTGCAGCTTCATGACGTCGCCGCATTCCGGAGCACCCACGAGGCCCGTGCCGACGTTGACGTCGTCTTTCGGCAGCGACCCGACGTTGCGCGGGTGTTCGTAATGATCGATGACCTTGTTCGAGTAAGCCATGTGTCTCTGTCCTCATGGCAGCCCCAAGGGCTGCACTGCTTTCGGCCGAAGCTGCGCGCGTCGCGCAGGCCTTCAGGCCTGCCTAGTGTCCTTCCGTCTGCCACACCATCGTGGACAGATCGACGCCTTCTTTCGCGAGCTCGTAGAGCGGTGACATATCGCGCAACCGGGTCACGACCGACGTGAGCTTGTCGGCGACGTAATCCACTTCTTCCTTCGTCGTCCATCGACCCAGACCGAAACGGATCGACGAGTGCGCCAGGTCGTCGCCCGCGCCGAGAGCCTTGAGCACGTACGACGGCTCGAGGCTCGCCGACGTGCACGCCGAACCGGAGGACACGGCGACGTCGTTGATTCCCATCAGCAGCGACTCGCCTTCCACGTACGCGAAGCTGATATTCAAGTTGTGCGGCAGCCGATGCTCCATCGACCCGTTGATGTAGAGCTCGTCGAGCTGCTTATGTAGCTTGTCGTTCAGGTAGTCGCGCAGGTTCCGCAAGCGCTCGCTCTCGGTGGCCATCTCCTGCTTGCACAATTCAGCGGCCTTCCCAAAACCGACGATGCCCGGAACGTTGAGCGTGCCCGATCGCATGCCGCGCTCGTGACCGCCGCCGTCGATGATTGGCGCGAGCAGCACGCGAGGATTCCGGCGCCGCACGTACAGCGCGCCCACTCCTTTCGGCCCGTACATCTTGTGCGCGCTCAACGACGCCATGTGCACGTTCAGCTCGTTGACGTTGAACGGCACCTTGCCGACCATTTGCACGGCGTCGGTATGAAACAGAATGCCTTTTTCCTTCGCGATGGCGCCGATCTCGGCGATCGGCTGCAAGACGCCGATCTCGTTGTTCGCCGCCATGATCGTGATCAGGATCGTTTTGTCCGTGATCGCCGCCTTCAGCTCGTCCAGGCTGATCCGGCCGTCCTTCTGCACGGCAAGGTAGGTGACGCGGTAGCCGTCCTTCTCGAGATGCTTGCACGTGTCGATCACCGCCTTGTGCTCGGTGACCGCCGTGATGATGTGGTTGCCCTTCTCGCGGTACATCTCGGCGACGCCCTTGATTGCGAGGTTGTCGGACTCGGTGGCGCCGCTGGTGAAGACGATCTCCTTCGCGTTCGCACCGATGAGATCCGCAACCTGCTTGCGCGCTTTCTCCACCGCCTCTTCCGCCTCCCAGCCGAATGGATGGTTGCGGCTCGCGGCGTTGCCGAAGTGCTCGCTGAAGTAGGGCACTATCGCCTCGACGACGCGCGGGTCAACCGGGGTCGTCGCGTGATAGTCCATGTAGATCGGAAGCTTGATCGCCATCGTTTCCTCGGCAGCCCTAAATGGCTGCGCTACAAATGCGTGTGCAGCACCGCCGCTCGGACTGCCGCCGGCGGTGGATCTGCTGCGAGCTCCGCGATCGTGCATTCACCGAGCGCGGAGAGAATTCGTTCGCGGACACGCCACAACGGATCGCGCACGTTGCATTTGGCGTACTGCTCGCACTGACCTTCGTCGGTCGAGCAGGCGGTGACGGTCACAGGGCCTTCGATCGCCTGGATGACGTCCGCCACCGAAATCTGTGACGGCCGGCGGCCCAACTGGTACCCACCCCGGGTGCCCTGCTGGGACGCGAGCAAACCCCGTCGAACCAACCGCTGAAGAACCTTAGCCATCAACTCAATGGGGACGTCGTACAGCTCTGCGATTTCGCGGGCGCTCGATGAGCCCCGGTCGCCGCGCAGCGCCAGATGCTTCATGGCGATCAGCGCGTAATCCGCCTTCTTTGACAGCCTCAGCATATCCGACCGCGATAGTCGTATATTACCATATCCTCAGTATTTGGGCTGGGTCGGGTCCACCTTGTCGATCCAGTCGAGAATGCCGCCTTTCAGGTTCAGCACCCGCTTGAACCCCACCGACCGCAGGAAATCGGCCGCTTTGGCGCTGCGGCCACCCATCTTGCAGTGGACCACAATCTCGTCGTCGGGGTTCAGCTCGCCATAGCGTTTCGGGACGTCCCCGAGCGGGATGAGCTCCGAGCCTGGGATGCGGTTGATCTGGTATTCGTTCGGCTCGCGGACATCGACGATTTTCAGTGCATCGCCGCGATCAAGGCGTTGCTTCAACTCGACGGCCGTAATCTCGGTGGCGCGATTCACGGTAACCGGCTCCGGCGCGGCTGGCGTGATGCCGCAAAACTGTTCGTAGTCAATCAGCGTGGTGACCGTCGGGTGCGTGCCGCACACCGGGCAGTCGGGGTCTTTCCGCAGCTTCAGCTCGCGGAATCGCATCCGCAGCGCGTCGTAAATGAGGAAACGGCCAATCAGCGGCTCGCCGATCCCCATGATCAGCTTCACCGCTTCCGTGGCCTGGATGACGCCAATCAATCCTGGCAGCACGCCCAGCACGCCTCCTTCCGCGCAGCTGGGGACGAGCCCCGGGGGCGGCGGCTCGGGATAGAGGCAGCGGTAGCATGGCCCGTCCTTCGTCCCAAACACCGACGCCTGCCCCTCGAAGCGGAAGATGCTGCCGTAGGCGTTGGGCTTCCCGAGAAGCACGCAGGCGTCGTTCACGAGATAACGCGTCGGAAAGTTATCGGTGCCATCGACGATGACGTCGTACGGCTCGAACAGTTTCAGCGCGTTCTGCGACGACAGCGCGACCTCGTAGGTCTGGATGTCGATCTCGGGGTTCAGCGCGTGCAGCTTCTCCTTGGCGGACTGCAACTTCGGCCGGCCGACGTCAGGCGTGCCGTGCAGGATTTGCCGCTGCAGGTTGCTGAAGTCGACCGTGTCGAAATCGACGATCCCGAGTGTGCCGACGCCAGCGGCGGCGAGGTACATCGCGACGGGCGATCCCAGGCCGCCGGCGCCGATGCACAGCACCTTTGAGGCCTTGAGCTTCCGCTGACCCTCGACGCCGACCTCCGGCATGATCAGGTGCCGCGAGTACCGTTTCACCTCGTCGTTGGTGAGCGGCTCGCCCAGGCGCCCGAGGTCCGCCGAAGCTTCATGCGAAGACGGAAGCCGGACACTACGCACGTCTTCAACCGTATCAACGCCACCCGCGACCGACGGGATGATGCTGACGGTGTCGCTCGCGTTGACAGGCGTTTGTTCCTTCTGGAGATACCTGATGTCCTCGTCGTTGACGTACACGTTGACGAAGCTGCGCAGCTTCCCCTGATCGTTGTACAGGTGCGCCTTGAGGCCGGAGTGTCGCCGCGTCAAATCGGCAAGCAGCTCGCCCACCGTCGCGCCGGTGGCGTCGACGGCGTCCTGCTTATCCGTGTACGGTCTGAGCGGTGTCGGGATGAGAATTTTCGCCATGGTGAAGACTGCCCTCTTCGAAGATCGATCGATCGTCCTTGAGAAACCAAACGGTCATGCTCTCCGCTTTGCCTGAGGCCACCGCCACGATCACGTACGCGAACGTTGGCCAGGCGTGATCCAAATCGTACTGTGACGGCCGCGCGGGGTGATCCGGATGCGAGTGATAGAACCCGAGCAGCTGACTTCCGAGCTCCGCCGCCCGACGCTCCGCCAGACGATAGTCCGACGGCCGCACGAGAAAACGGCGGCGGGGCCCCTCTTCGGTTGTGTTCGGCAGAGGCACGAGATCCGTGACGCGATCGCCGTTTCCAATGAGCGCGCCGCAGCATTCGTGCGGATACGTTTCCTCGCCGTGACGGCGAATCGCCTGCTCCGCCGACGCGTCGAGGCTCAGCCGGCGATCACTCGTCATGGCTGCCCCAGAACGGCTCATTCAAGTATTTTTCCGCGCCGTCGGGAAACACCGTGACGATGACGCCGCGCTCCAGACCCTTGGCGACGTCGAGCATCGCCGCAACGGCCGCTCCGGACGAGATGCCGGCCAGCAATCCTTCTTCCCGAGCCAGGCGGCGCACCATCCGGTACGCGCGCTCAGTGTCGATTCGGAGGTCCGCGTCGGCCAGCGTCGGATCGTAGATGCCGGGCACAATCGCCGACGCCATGTGCTTCAGCCCTTCGAGCCCATGAAACGGCGCGCTGGGCTGAAAGGAAATCAACTGGATGGCCGGATTGAACTTGCGCAGCCGCCGTCCTGTTCCGACAAAGGTGCCGCTCGTACCCAGTCCGGCCACGAAATGCGTGAGCTTGCCGCTGGTCTGCTCGATCAGTTCCGGTGCGGTTGTGTCGTAGTGCGCGCGCCAGTTCGCATCGTTGTTGTACTGATCCGGATAGAAATAGCGATCCGGATCTGACGCATACATGCGCCGCGCCTCGCGGATGGCGCCGTCGGTTCCCTCCAGCGGGCTCGTGAGGATCAGCGTCGCGCCGAGTGCGCGCAGAATCAGCTTTCGCTCGGGGCTCGCGTTTTCCGGGAGACAGAGGGCAACCTTGTAACCGCGCGCCGCCCCGACCATCGCGTACGCGATGCCAGTGTTACCGGAGGTCGCATCGAGAATCGTCCGTTGTGGCGTGAGCAGGCCCGTCGCCTCGCCCTCGAGGATCATGCGGGCGGCGGCCCGATCCTTCACCGATCCGCCGGGATTCTGCCACTCGGCCTTCGCGTACAGCTCCACGCCTGGCGTCTCGCGTTCGAACTGGTGCAGGCGCACCAGGGGGGTGCGGCCGATCATGTCGAGCACGGACGAGCCGGAGGGGCGATCAACAATAGATGCGTGAGATGACGTCATCGGGGATATCCGACCAGACCAGTCCTGATTCTACCAAAGTCGGCGAATGGCTGTTTCGTCACCGAACGGCTCTTCCGCTTCCCATCGCGGGCATGATTCTCGGATTGCGCGTGGGGGAAGCGCCTCCCTCGCCGGTCATCGTCGGCGCAGGCGTCGCTTTGACCGCAGCCGGCGAGCTGATCCGGTTGTGGGGCGTGCGTCACATTGGCGCGGTCTCGCGCACGCGAAGCGATCGGCTGGGTCCACTCGTCGACACAGGGCCGTTTGCAGTGATCCGCAACCCGCTGTACGTCGGCAACATCCTGATTTGGGCCGGGTTCGCGCTCTCGGCGCGTCTCGTCTGGCTTGCACCGATCGCCGTTCTTCTGCTCGGCGCCGAATATCACGCGATCGTGCGGTGGGAGGAATCGTTCCTCACGTCGCGCTTTGGGGACGCCTACCGAGCCTACGCGGACCGCGTGCCGCGGTGGTGGCCCCGGGGTCTGTCCGGTGTCAGACACGTGTCAGACACGGGTGATGGGGCGACTCAAGGTTCGTTTTCCTGGACCGAGACACTCTTCAGCGAGCGCGGGACGTTCGTGGCGATCGCGGTGGGCTACCTGCTGCTTTGGATAAAGGCTCGTTTCTGAGCGTCTGCCAGAGATACCACGACGCAACCGATCGATACGGCCTCCAGATCTCGCCCATCTTCAGAATCCGCTTCGGATCCGGACGCTTCCGCAGCTTGTAGAGGCGCTGAATCGCGTTGACGATGCCGAGGTCGCCGGCGGGAAGAACATCGGGCCGATGCAGCCGGAACATGAGGAACATCTCAGCAGTCCACCGACCGAACCCTTTGACGGCGGTCAGCCGCTCGATGACATCTTCGTCCGGCAGCGTATGCAGCTCGTCGAGGTTCAGACGTCCGTCGATAATGCGGGCGCACAGGTCGCGCAGGTAACCAACCTTCTGCCCGCTCAACCCGACGCCGCGCAGCGCCGCATCGCCTTGTTCGTTGATCGCCGCAGCCTGAAGGGATTGGCCTTCTGGAAAGAGCGCGACAAATCTGCCGAAAATCGTCGCCGCCGCCTTCGTGGACAATTGCTGGCTGACGATCGCGCCGACCAACGCGGTGAGATGCTCGGCGCGCTGTCGCCCGGCCATTCCACACGGACCAATTCGCTTGATCGCTGTCGCCAGGATTGGATCGCGGCGCATCAGCAGGCGGCGCGCTTTTTCGTAGCCTTCCGGCGTCAACGACTTCACTTAATCGACACGGTCAGAGTGACGTCCGCCTCCAACTCGATGAGTCCTGCCTCGACGACTGTGATTGCCTCCCCACGCATCGCCATCGACCGCTGAATCGGCAGCGGCCTCACGCGCCCGCCCTCCTCGATCTTGAGGATCCGATCGATCGATCGTCCGGCACCAGCCGCCATGGCTTCGGCGCGCGCCCGCGCTTCGGCGACGGCAAGCCGCAACGCTTCGCGTTCGGCGGCCGCACGACCCTTCGTGTCGAACCGGATGGCGCCAATCGACGTCGCGCCAGCGGCGACGCCGGCATCTGCAGTCTCTCCAGTCCTGGCGATGTCGTCTACCTGCACTTCGATGCTGTTTCGGGCCACGAATCCGCGCGAGACGCGACGGCCGTTGCTGGTGTCCACCTCTTCGTTCAGGTTGAGGCCGACGGTTTGCAGCGCATCCTTGGGAATCCCAAGCTCCGCCATGCGCTTGACCACAGCGGCCATGACTTCAGCGTTCTGTCGCTGCGCGTCGCGCGGGCCCTTTGCCCGCGATTCGACCGCCAGCGTAATGAACGCGACATCCGGCGCACGCTTCACAACGGCATGACCGCTGGCGACGATGACGGGTGGTTGCGCAGCTGGCTCCTGTCCAGCAGACGACGCGCTCATCAGGAGGACGAGAATCAGACTGAGCATACGATTCTGAATCCTACGCTGTACGCGTACGTGTCGGGCGGCACCTTGTGGCGATACGAGCATCGCAGCATGGAAACATCGTCATTCACCCACGCGCCTCCCCGGACGAGACGCATGTCGCCGGACACCGGTCCTGTAGGGTCGCGCAGTTCACCATAGCCGTAGTAATCGGGCGCGTACCAGTCGCTGACCCACTCCCACACGTTACCGCACATGTCGTAGAGACCGTACGCATTCGGTGCATACGTGCCCGTGGGCCGAGTCCCGCGCTGCCGTTTCGCCGATCGATCCGTCAGGAAATTTCCGCGCGTCGCATCGATGTCGTTGCCCCACGGATACCGCTGGCCGTCGACGCCGCCACGGGCGGCCTTTTCCCACTCGGCTTCGGTGGGAAGCCGCACGAGACGCTTGAGCTCGTTCGACAGCCAGTTGCAGTACGCCAGCGCCTCCTCGTATCGGACGAGCACGACCGGGTGACTGCCATAACCCGCAGGCGGCCGCGATTCCGTCCAGACGTAGGGCGCCGCCAGCTCGCGAAACATCGCATCGCGCCCGCCAAACGTGATGAGCGGCAACCCGGTGACGGACGGTACGGCGTGTCCTGTCGCACGCACGAACCGCGCGTACTCGTCGTGTGTGACGGGAAATCGGCCGATGAGAAAGTCGCTGAGGTACACGCGATGGACCGGCCGCTGATCCTCCTCCGCGTCGGATGCTCCCATCAGAAAGTCGCCAGCGGGAATGCGCGCTAAGTCCGGCGGCGTCGGAGGCGTCATCTTGAGATCTGGCGGATCGTGTACATCCCGTGAAGCTCACGTGGCAGCGACGGGCCCGTATAGTCTACAGTTTCTTCCATGAGACTCGAACAGTTCGCGATGGAGCGGATGCAATCCACGTACGAGAACCAGGTGGATTTCAATCTTTCCGAAAGTGGCGTGCAGCCGCTACGGCTCGGCGAGCTCGCCGACGACGCGGCATCGCGCGACGCGCTGCTCGCCGAGGCGCTGCGCTATTCGCAATCCAACGGAACCGTGGAGCTTCGATCCACGATCGCCACGCTGTACCCCGGCGCGACGTCCGAGCACATCCAAGTGACCAACGGCGGCTCGGAAGCCAACTACATCACGACGTGGAACCTCGTCGAACCCGGCGACGAGGTCGTCATGATGGTCCCGAACTACATGCAGACATGGGGCCTCGCCCGAGCGTTCGGCGCGACGATTCTCGACTGGCGCCTCGTCGAATCTCGCGAAGGCTGGCGCATCGACGTCGACGCGCTCGATCGTCTCGTGTCGCCGCGCACGAAACTGATCATCATCTGCAATCCGAACAATCCTACGGGAGCCAGATTCGGCGTCGAAGATCTCGATCGGATCGCGTCGATTGCGTCGCGACACGGCGCGTGGATCCTCGCAGACGAGATCTACCGCGGGGCGGAGCTCGACGGCCGGGAGACACCCTCGATTTGGGGTCTGTACGATCGAGTGATCGTCACGAGCGGCTTGTCGAAAGCGTATGCCCTCCCGGGATTGCGAATCGGCTGGGTCGTCGCGCCGCCGACGCTCGTCGCGTCGCTGTGGTCGTACCACGATTACACGACGATCTCGCCAGGCGCGCTGAGCGACGTGCTGGCCCGGCGTGCGCTCGAACCGGACCGCCGCGCGCAGATCCTGGCGCGGACGCGCCGAATCCTGAACGCGAACTTTCCGATCATGGCGGACTGGCTGCGCTCGCACGGCGGGCTGTTCACATTCGTGCCGCCCGACGCCGGCGCCATCGTCTACGTGCGGTACCACCACGCGATCAACTCGACGGAGCTCGTTACCCGGCTGCGCCACGAGAAAAGCGTTCTGATCGTGCCAGGCGACCATTTCGGCATGGACGGGTACCTGCGCCTCGGATTTGGGGAAGAGCCGGATTATCTCCAGGGCGGGCTGAAGCGAGTCGGACGGTTCATTGCGGATTGCGGATTGCGGATTGCGGATTCCGCCGCGGATTCGGCCGCGAATTCGACCGCGGATTCAATCGCGCGCTAACGTATTTTCGATCCGCAATCCGCAGTCGGCAATGACCTTTGATCTGATTCTCATCGGTTACGGCAACGTCGCGCGCCGGTTCGTCGGCCTCCTTGAAGAGCAGCGTGCCGCGCTCGCCGCGCAACACGGCCTGTCGGCTCGTGTTATCGGGATCGTCACGCGCCATGGAGAAGCGTTCGCCGCGAGCGGTCTCGACACGGCCCGCATCCGCCTGAAGCCGCCCATCGGCAACACTCAGAGCGGGCGTGCGGCCGAACGGCCGGATACGACGCAGCACACCCTCGCGTTCCTGCGTGACGCCCTCCACCAATGCAGCGATGCCGCGCGCGAGCAACGGCTCGTTGTCGTCGAGACGACGACGCTGGACATCAATCGGGGTGAACCGGCCGCCACCTATATCCGCACCGCCCTCGGTCGCGGCGCGCACGTGATTACGACGAACAAGGGACCGGTCGCCTGCGCGTACAGAAGCCTGCTGCGCACCGCAGAGGAGGCCGACCGCCGGTGGCTGTTCGAGGGCACGGTGATGGACGGCGTCCCCCTCTTCAACATGGCGCGCGAGACGCTGCGGGCCGTGACGATTGTGGGGTTCCGCGGCGTCGTGAACAGCACGACGAACTTCATGCTCACTGCGATGGAGCAGGGACAGGCGTTCGACGACGCGCTTCGCGAGATGCAGGCGATGGGCATCGCCGAGGCGGACGTGTCGCTCGATGTGGACGGGTGGGATGCGGCAGCAAAGACCGCGGCGCTGGCGAACGTGCTGCTCGATGCGCGGCTCACACCGGCCGACGTCGAACGCGAAGGGATCTCGCGCGGGACGCGCGCGCGCGCAGTCAAAGCATGCGAAGCCGGCCGGCGACTGAAGCTGGTGGCGCGCGCGTCGCGCGAAGGACGACGCGTAACGGCGCGCGTGGCGTTGGAGGAACTGGCGGGTGACGATTTGCTGGCCGAGCTCGAAGGTCAGCAGAACGCGCTCATCTTGTACACCGATCTGCTCGACGAGATCGCCATCGTACAACGCGGCGGCGGCCTCACACAGACTGCGTATGCCCTGCTGTCCGATCTCCTGACCATTGGGAAGGACGCTACGCGTTTTTCCGCCATTCGGCGATCGCCGCGCCGAGCTCGACGGGGTTGAATCCTTTGAGGACGCGCGTGCCGATGATCGTCACGGGTATCGTGCGCCAGCCGCGCGCGATGAGCTCGTCGTACGCCTTCTCGTCTTCATCCACGTTGTACGACGTGAACGGTACGCCTTCTCGTGAAAGCAACTCTTTCACCTGCTCGCAACTGCGTCAGGCGCTCCCGGCGTAGACGATAATCATCTGTCCATTATGGCGCCACTCGACGGCATCACGGTCCTCGACCTCACGCGTGTGCTCTCCGGCCCTTACTGCACGATGCTGCTCGCCGATATGGGCGCGCGCGTCGTCAAGATCGAACTGCCCGGCAAAGGCGACGACACGCGCGCGTGGGGGCCGCCATTCCTCGAAGGCGAGAGCGCGTATTTCCTGAGCATCAACCGGAACAAGGAAAGCGTCACACTCGACTTCAAGAGTGCCGAGGGACGCGCGGTCGTCGAGCGCCTGATCGCGAAAAGCGACGTGGTCGTCGAAAATTTCCGTCCCGGAACGCTGGCGAAGGTCGGCCTCGATTACAAGAGCCTCGCGCCACGCTACACGCGCCTGGTGTACTGCTCGATTTCGGGGTTCGGTCAGAGCGGGCCACGCGCGAAAGAGGCCGGGTACGACGCGGTGATGCAGGGCGAAGGCGGTCTGATGAGCATCACGGGGGCGCCGACCGGCCCTGCGTACCGCCTCGGCGTCGCGATCGCCGACATCGTCTCGGGGATGTTCGCCGCGTACGGCGTGGCGATGGCGCTGTTTGCGCGCGAGCGCACGGGACGAGGGCAGGAAGTCGATCTTGCGATGCTCGACTCGGTTGCGGCGCTGCTCACCTATCAAGCGGGCAACTACTTCGCCAGCGGCAAGGTGCCGACTCGGCTTGGCAACCGCCATCCGAGCATCGTGCCGTACGAGACATTCGCCGCGTCGGACGGAGAATTCGTCCTCGCGGTCGGCAACGACGAGCAGTGGCGACGGTTCTGCGTCGTCGCAGACCTGCCCGAGGATTCCCGGTTCGCCACCAATCGGCAGCGAGTCACGGATTACGACGAGGTGCGGCCGTTCATCGCGGACCGTCTGCGCACGCAGTCGCGGCAGTACTGGATCGATCGCCTGACCGCAGCGGGCGTCCCATGCGGATCGGTTCGGAATCTCGAGGAACTGTTTGCCGATCCACAGGTCCACGCGCGCGAGATGGTCGCGCAGGTCGAGCACGCCACGATTGGACCGCTGCGGCTGCTCGGTGTGCCGGTGAAACTTTCGAGCACGCCGGGTGCGGTCCGCACGCCGCCGCCGCGGCTCGGCGAACATACCGACGCCGTCATGCATGAGCTTGGATACAGCGCGGGCACAATCGCCGATCTGCGCCGGCAGAAGGTCATCTAGCGGCCATGGAAATCTCGGATGTCCGGAAGCGCGTCCTGCAGACGATCGAGCATGCGAAACAGCAAGTCGCGGCGCGCAGGACGCGGAACGACGAAGCTGCGCACGCATTCGGCCCATTTCTCGATACGATTGCCGTGCCGCTGGTGCGTCAGATCGCGCAGGTTCTCCGCGCGCAGGGACAGCTGTTCACGGTATTCACCCCTTCCGGCAGCGTCCGCCTCATGTCCGATCGCGGCGCCGAGGATTTCATCGAGCTCTTCCTCGACACGACCGGCGATGTGCCAGCCGTCGTCGGTCGCACCAGCCGCAGCCGCGGACAGCGCGTGCTCGAATCGGAGGAAGCGCTCGGCAGCCCTGCAGAGCTCTCCGAAGAAGATGTGTTGCGGTTTTTACTGAAGGCTCTCGAGCCGTTCGTGGAGCGTTAACGACGTACACCGCAGAGACCGCAGAACTCGCAGAAATATTCATGCTCTGCGTGCTCAGCGGGTTCTGCGGTGATCGTCGTCAAGCAAGCCGTTCGACGAACGACGTGTCGATGCCGTTCCGCTTCAGCGCGGCGAGGAATCCGGGGCGATCGGTCGAGCGCCGGTATGCTTCGCGCGCATCGACGACGCCGTTTTGCACGAGGCTCACGAGCGCGTCGTTGATCGGCATCATGCCGTAGCGGCGGCCGCCCTCAATCGCCATCGACAGCTGCGACGTCTTGCCTTCCGCAATCAGGCCGGCCACGGCGGGAGTATTCAGCAGCACTTCGCGCGCCGGCACGCGACCACCGGCCTGCTTGTGGAGGAGAACCTGCACGATGATGCCGCGGAGGCAGTCGGCCAAGGCCAGTTGGACCTGGGCGCGGTATTCCGGAGCGTAAAGATCGATGATGCGATCGACCGCGCCGGCCGTGGTGTGGGCCGAGAAGCCGCCGACGACCAGACGGCCGGCTGCGGCAGCTTCGAGCGCCACGTTCATCAACGATCCGGTACGAAGATCCTCGATGACGAGAACGTCCGGGTCTTCGCGCAGCGCCGCGCGGGCGGCCGTCAGCATGGCCTCGTCGTTCCCGCGCACCTCACGCTGGCTGATGAACGAGCTGCCAGCGTCGTGAACGATGCTGATCTCGCGCTCGATCGTGATCACGTGATCGCGGCGCGTCTTGTTGATCTGATCGACGAAGGCGGAGAGCAGCGTGCGCTTCCCGCTGGAGCGAGGACCGGCAACGAGGACAAGGCCTTCGGGCTCGATCGTCAGCGCCTGCACCGATCGCGGCAGCCCGAGCTGGTCCACCGACACCGACCGCGTCGGCATCAGCCGGAAGACGCCGCCGGGACCGCGATGATCGCGGAAGCTCAGGCAGCGGACGCGGCCGACCGTCTCGATGTCGCAGATCCACTCGGTCGCGGCGCCGGTCCGCAGCGCTTCGTGGCTTCGCTCCGGCATGAGCGTCAGCAGGAGCGACTCGACATCGCGTGCTGACAGTACCGGTTCGCCGTCGATCGTCTGCAGCTCGCCGTCGACCCGGACGGACGGCTGCGCGTCGGTCGACAAGTACAGCGTCGACGCGCCTCGCGCCGCAGACACTCTCAGCAGTCGATCGAGCCCGCTCATCGTCGGATCCGCAACCGGCGGCATTTCGGCCTCCGTGGAACGGACTGGGTTGCGCGAAATCGGCAGCACGATCGCCGCGGGCGGCACCGCCACGGGCCGCGCAGGTCTTGGCGGCTCCGGCTCGGCAATGGCCGCCTCGGGTTGTTCGAAGACGTAGGGCGGCGGCATCGCGTCGACAGGAGGTGGTACCTCCGCAACCAGCCATGGTACTTCGACGACCGGGGTCGGCGGGGGCGCAGCCACGAGATGCGGCATGTCGGCAACCGGCTCCGGCGCATCCACGGCCGTGTGCGGCAGTTGCGCCAAGACTAGTGGAATTTCTGCGAGCGGTTGCGGCCGTTCTTTCACCGAAACGGGAAGTGGCGCGAAGGCGAGCGGCAGCATTTCCTCGAAGGGCTCCGGTACTTCGCCGACCAGTTCCAGCTCTTTCGCGATCACACGCTCTGGTGCCTGTGCAACCGGCTGCGGCAGTTGCACAACTGTGGGCGGTGGCAGTTCCTCGAGCGGCTCGGGTACTTCGGCGACCGGTTCCGGCTCTTCCTCGATCGGGAGTGGTACTTCCGTAACCCACAGCGGGATTCCCGCAACGGGTGACGGTGGAGCCGCCGCAATCGGCTCGGGCATTTCGACGACCGGTGGCGGCTGCACTTCCGCGACGGGCTCCGGTACTTCCACAACCTCGGGCTGCGGCATTTCCGCCACGGGCTCCGGTACTTCCGCGACCAGCTCTGGCTCTTCCACGATCGAAGGGACTGGAACTTCCGCGACGGGCTGCGGCATTTCCAC